>Ga0209489_101792_pt1 | contig 44100 bp, 19 predicted proteins | sample SiratrowhiteBW_FD_187527 | JGI IMG/M metagenome (GOLD analysis project Ga0209489, IMG submission 187527) | Root nodule microbial communities of legume samples collected from California, USA - Siratro white BW (SPAdes) (version 2) | ecosystem: Host-associated > Plants > Roots > Nodule | place... | reverse complement strand
TGATTCTGGTTGTTTGGTTTTTATATTTGTTAATTGTTTGAACCTCTATAGATTGCATTCTAAGGTTCTTCAAAGAACTTGTATTCTCATTTTGAAAAGAATCAAAAAGGGTTCAATTCACCCCCCCCTCTTGAACTTAGGCCAAATACTTACTTTAACAGAAAATATCCAATACATGATTTTGAGAAGTTGGCAAAGTGTGCCTAACATGAAATAACTAATGAAAGAATTTCAGTCTAATTGTTTCCCAAACCAAATTATGTTCTTAACATTATTAATCAAATGATAAATTCCAACAGCTTTTAAGAATTATTTAAATCACAATTTAACCCTCCCTTATAGCGATTCCCCTATTTTTCATAGGTAAGTTTTGGTAAATGAATGAATAGAGAATGACATGTGTAAGGAAGCAAATGTTAAACAACGTTATATTACTTGTGCCTCATTAAAACCACTTTAACCAAAATCATCCTTAGATAAGATAGTATGAAACAGTTCACATTGAAATCACATGTTAAAAGAGTAACTGAAGTAAACATAAGGTGACTTACTTTCCAAATTCAAGGGATGGCTTATCCAAGTATGTGTTCTCGTTGATAAGCTCTACTTTGTATCCCTTAAATGGCTTGAAATGAAATTTCGTAGTTTAACACAAATTTTTCTTTAGTGAAGTGCTCAAATGATTTGCTTTTCATGTGCTAGATCAGTTATCCTTGTAAAAATCCTATTTTTAGTTTGAAGTTGTAACAACAAACAACTTTTAATTTACATGCTTCTTCTCACACCATTGCCTCTTCACACAATTCTTCACCAAGTTCAAGCTCCAATCTAAAGCATTATTCATTCAAATTTCCATTAGTATCATGGTGCTCAATCTTGTGTGTTATGTTGTAATGAGTTTATCCTGTTGTTATTTGAGAAGTGAAATAATATGCCCAAATTTTTCCAAGAAATTTCTTCATCCATTCACTTTTTTTTTAACTCAATCATTTTTTAAGTTTCGCTAATATAACCTTGTTGGTGATTTCACTTTCTCATTTGTTTGTGATCAAGACTTTCATAAAATTATTTTAAACCTTTGTTCGTGAAGTTTCGACCATTTTAAGTGATAATGGTGTGAGGAATCCCATATTAGGTTTCTCCTTACAAACTTTTGAACTTGTTGATCTATTGTTTTTTACTAAAGGTTTGACATTTATCCATTTTTGAAGTGATTTATAGCCATGGGGAGTAATCATGTTCACCCTTAGCTAGCGACAAATGTTCAATGATGTTCATACCATATACAATGAATGACTAACGAGAGGCTATGCGATGTACTTCCTCTAGAGCAGAGTGTATGAGATTTTTGTGTTGTTGACATTTTGTGCATCTCTTAACATATTCAATACAATCCTCTCGCATAGTAGGCCAATAATATCCTACTTAAAGAATATGGGTAGTCATCATTCTTTTTTATATTGTATTTCGAATATGCTTAAGAAATAGAGACACATTTAAAAAATGAAGTCACGTACCCTCATTTAAACAATTTTTCTTCTACCATTACGAAGCATAATGCCTTTTTTGCGATTTTTCATTTCTTCTTAGAATTTCTAGTGCTTGTTCTTTAGAGGAGGTATTCTCATATAGGTTGCAGCCAAAAGATTGGATCGATGGTTGTTTCTTAGGTTTCTTTTGTGTTGACTATGGGGTCTGCTAACATTTGTTGGGTTATTATTTCGTGTTACCTATTTTCCTTTTTGCTTAATAGTTTCAACAAGAAGTCAACACATGTGTTCTCTTCATGACGTATGTTCTTATTTCTCGCTTCCTCAAATTTAGCCATGAGGTTGAATATGTGATGATAGTGTTTGAGCAATCGAGGATCTATACCATGAAACTATTCAATCATATGACCTACTTCCAGTTGGGAGTCACTTTGACATGTGAACTCGTGTCTTTGCCCAAGAGTGATATGGAAATCAATGCTTCACATTCAACTTGATTGTTCAATGTTATTAACTTGAAATGAAAAGATCACTAGATAAGAAAATTACTTAGTTCTTTCTAGAATTATGCTTGCTTGACTGTACTTCTTGGTTGAAGAATTTTTTAAGTTTCAATTATCATTCGTTAACAAAGTTGATTAAGGTTTTGTTCCTTAATTGGTCCTCTAGGCTCATCATACTTAATACTAAATTTTAATAATTCAACCAACCAAGCAATCATCCTCCCTGCTAAGTTTGATTTGTGAAGCACCTTTGATAATAGGCAATTTGTTCATAGAATGACTTGATGGCTTTGAAAATATGGGTATAGTCATCTAGCAGCAATAATGAGGACAAGATTCATCATTTCGATCGATTGATATCTTGTTTCAAAGTTTGGATGACTCAAATGATGAAGTAAATTGGTGTTTATTTCTTGTTTTCCTTTACAATAGTTGCACTGATATCTTTTTTTAGAGATAGAAAGTTATGGGGAAAAAAGGTGTTCCTAGTTTTGATGTCAAAAGAATGAGAACCGAAGATAGGAAAATTTTGATTTTCAAAAATATATCCTTACACACTTTGTCCTTTTGAAGAAGAATTGCACTTTTTTAATCAATTGAAGATTGGTTTGGTCTTCTTAACTAGCTTTGGCAAGAAGTACGATAAAAATATGAGTCAATCTACTAATTGTTTGACCTCTTTAAGGTTTTTGAAACTTTAAATGTCGATTAAAGCTTATAAATTGACCTTGAAAACACATTTTTCAGGGTTGAGCCTTATGTCATATTTTCATTCAAGCCAATAACTTCTTGTTTAATTGAATTTAAGTTGACAACCTTATCGTCAACATAAACCTCCATGTTCGTATTAATTTATTGTTGAGAGATTTTATCCATTAAACATTCATATCTTGTGCTAACATTTTTCAAGCTAAAAGGCATAACTTCATAATAGTAGTTAATTGTTTCAGTAATTAAGGTTGTTTTCTCCTTGACTTGAAGATGTATGCAAATTTGGTTGTATCCTAAATAAGCATCGAAGATATTTAGGATCTTGTGTTGTGTGCCTTTGTTACAAAATGGTTGATGCTCAAGGGTGTACGTCCTTCGGACATTCCTTGTTGATGTCAGTATAATTCTTGCACATCTTCTATTATTTCCTTTCTTGACGAAAAGAACATTGGCCAAACATGTGGTATAGTGTACATCTCAAATAAATTTAGCTTGAATTAACTTGTTTACCTCTTGCTCAGCCACCAACCTTTTCTCTTCCCTTAATCTTTCTTTTTTCTAAGACATCAGGTGTGTGTGTGTGTGTGTGCTTATTTGCATGGTTTGTAGTAGATAACTTTAGGGTTTATCCCTTACATGTTACAATTGTCTAGGAGAACGGTCCTTATTATTCTTAACGATCGTAACTATACTCCCTTTTTTTATCTAATTAGGTTCCCCCAAGCCTTGTGTTATGTCCCTCTAACCCTAACTGAAATAGGGAAATCTCCCCTCTTATTCTACGTGAATGTTGTTGTGCGTGACATCAATTGTCCCCTGGCGGTGGCTAGGTAAGTCAAGTCACAATTAAATCGTGGAGCTTGGGTTGTTATGCTCTTAATTAGAAAGAGTTGTGCCCTAACTAAAAACTATAACTTTTGGCCTAGTGATAAGCGTTTGATCCAATAATTGGTATCAAAGCCAAGGTCACGAGTTCGATTCTCAATGGGGCAATTGTTGAGAGAGACACTATTGTGAGTGACATCAATTATTCCATGATGGAGACCAGGTGGGCCAAGTTACAATCGAATCATGGTGTTTGGGCTACTATTCTCTTAAGTATAAAGAGTTGCATCCTGACTAACGACTATACCTTTTGGCCTAGTGGTAAGCGCTTCATCCAACAAATGTTATTGTTGACGCAAAGGTCAAGGCTAGTAATGGAAACCATTTTAGTATCTATTAAAGGAACTGGTTTTGAATGGGGATGTCATGGGAGTAATATTCAAGCTAGCAACATAGCATTCTCTTGCAGTCATTTGATCAACATGGATCATCACCACCTTTTTAGGTCCAAATGGGAATTTCAAAGCAAGGTGGGGTTGTTGAAACTATTGTGTCAAGTTCATTCAAGATGGTTTATTGAGAAGGATGGTGTATGATGCATTAGTCGATGATGAAACTTTTCTAATTTGGTAGTTAGTGTTGTCTTCTTCAATTTTTTTTCTGTATAAGTTGGGGTATCATTGAGTATCTAATCATTCCCTAGAGAAATAAATATTTTGTTCATTGTAAGTTTTTCTAACTTCCTTCTAGAGCTCTAGGCGTTTGAATGTTTTTCAGTTTATGATTTTTATTGAGCTCTCACTAAGGTTTTCATAACGACAAAGTTTTTTTGCTTTAACTATGATTGCCCTAGTGTTATCTTACCCAGGGCCAATTTCTTGAAAGTCAACATCAATAAAATTAGTAGGTGGCATGTTCCTTCTTGGTTTGATGGTAAAAACATTCAATTATTAGATAACTCTAAAGTGTCTTTGGCGTACAGAGTTAGAGGCATCACCACTTGTGAAAGCTTGTGTTATAGTATTGAAAATGTCCTATAGGATGGGTCGTGTCCTGCTTTTGTGTTTTCCTCTTATTGGTTGGGGGATCCCTTCCTTTATCATCTCTATTATTGACCTCTTCTTTCCTTAGTTTACAACATCTTTCCTTAATATCTCTTCTAATGGAAAGATGCAAATGGTCAACTTTCTCAATTTTATCTTTGAGTGTCACACAATGTTTAATAGTTTGCTCATTATTGTGATTGTAGTGACAATGTTTATTATGGTTTGCATTTAATGGAGAAAGTAATTTCTACAGGGTGGGAACTACTTCCAACTCCTTATAGTTCTTCTGTTTTAGGGTTTTAAGTTCCTGTAAGAGCTCAAACAATAAAGTAGTCTCATTAACATGGTTCTCTTATGTTTCTTTAAGTTATTGGTCTTTGTTGTTAGCCATGTTCCGAGTAGATACCATGTGATATTTTTGAAAAATATTACTATGTCCCATAGTGGTTGTCAAATATTCTTACAAGGATCAATATTACCTTCACAAAATCGTGACATTCTCTACTTCTTCCTTGACTCAGATATATCATTCCGTTAATACCTAAACAGATAAGTATGTCTATGAAGATAATGCAATAGTCAATTCACATAAAAAATAACAAGTCATATAAGAAATAAACTAAATAATAAATTATAATAATGAAAAATATGCATTTTAGAAATATCACCTAATTATACTATTTAAATAGATTTTTAATTGTAGTGGAAGTATATGATTACTAGATTTCTTGTTTAAGTATTATCATAATCTTGTTTATACAACTTATTGTAAGCAAATTACCCAATAAAACATAATTACTTCTTACTGACTCTAAGCTAATTATAATGAGTTAATAATTAATTAATCATTTTTGTCTAATTTTATACAACAAAGGGAAATAAGAAGAAAAGAGAAAGAGATGTGAGATGAGAGATAGTGGTTAAATGAAATGAACGAAAAGAAATAAAATTATAATAGAAAATGGTTCAATTTGTAAAATTCTTATGATCAAAATACTTAAGTTCACTAACTCCACATTTACATTTCATGATGATGCACTATAACTTTAAACAAAAAAAATCATTTGTCTACTAGCCAGTATCCAAAAAATATGAAAAAATAATTGAAACAGATGAGTATAATATTTAATATAATAATATCTATTTATAATATATGGATAACCAAATGTAGATCCAAATAACATAGATTAATCAACAATAGGTTTTTATTATTAAGTTTAACAATTCATAATAGGACAACCACCTATTAGGCCTAAAATAAATACAACTTCATTGTTCAGGTAATATGACTCAATTTCATGCTTACTAACTAAATACTTATTATAATTATATAAAATATAAGCATATTATGTGAAATATGAAAAAAATTACCTGATCAAAATAGCCATACAAATATTTTTTTTACACTCACTTAATCATATATTTGTTATTATATATGATGAGATTGATGATATTAAAATAATTCCCATAAAAGTTTGAGTGATATAGTGCCAAAAAATTAAGCTCATTAATAAATAAAAAATATTTTTTGAGATATGTGTTGCTGTCGTAATTGTGAAGAAATTGCTATTGTGCTATAGACGTACAATTGGCTTTATCTTGGTGCCAAATTTCCCCCCTCTATTATATATAAGTGTTTGCATCTCCTTTCTAATTTTTGAGAAGTTTCAATTCTCAGGGCACTTCAATTTTTCAATAACTTCCAAAATCGTACTCGGTTCTTTTCTCAAATGATGAATTCTTTTACCTAATTTGGCTTCAACCTGATTTGGTTTCAGTTGTCCCTATTCAAGTTCATAGTCTTGTCATCAATATTGGCCTCAAATAAAAGTGGATGGTTAAGGACTGTTTCAAGCTTTTCCAGCTAGTTGAAGCAGAAATTTTCTTTTCAGAGTGACAATTTTTTTTAAGACCGTATTAGTTAGATTAGTAAAGATAGCCATCAAACAATGATCTCAAAAACTTAATTGCAAAAACAGAGTAATGATATGCATTAATCAAACAGAAGAGAGTTTGGCTTAACTCAAACCACTTAGTGTCCTTATATCTAGTCTCCAATAATTGTTAAATTTTTCTTTTTCTAAGTATGCAAGTTTTTCTATTAACACTTTTTACCAGAAAATTAATCCCAATTTTATCTACCTAAGCATAAAATATCGGAATTTGTAACTAAATAAAATAACAAATCAATAAAAAAAATATTACTTCAGATTATTGATATAGTTCAAGGAAGACCTAAATTCATATAATATGATGGGACAAACTCAATAGAATTTGTTTATTTGATAGGAACGATTAATCTTATGATTTTTTTAAATCAAGCAACTTTATTATTACTAAGACTTTCATTCGTTCTTTAAATAGGAAAATGAGGAATGTTACCTTAAATTTTAGCTTATTAAAAAATTATATTATTCTTAATAGACCAGATTAATTTTCACTCATTAAGTTCAAATCACTTTTCTATTAGCAATCTAATAAACTCATTAAATTAAATTACTTATAGAATTCATCTAAATATAAATAACTAATATTCATATAATATGTATTCTATATTAATTATTAATTATTAAAAATCATAAAATTTCTAACATGATATATAACATACTAATTAGCAATAAGTATTCAAACTGAATCCGGTATCATTTAATCTTTTAGCAGACCAACGAATGGTATCAAAATAGTTCAAACATAGTCAATAAAATAAATGTTAGCATTACATTCTTAAACAAAGAAACCTTATTATGAAAGCTAAAGTATCAAACAATAATGTTGTGAAATGCAAGTGGTGACTAGCTCATCTCGATGAATACATGTGCCAGGGTTTCAGTTTGTCTAGGGAGGATTTAGAAAGTTGAGTATATCAAGATGTTAGATCAATTTTTTTTTAGAACAAAGACACTGATTATTAAATAGTTTATATAAGTTTGCGGGTTGAATAATTTAATTAACCTTAAAAAAGTATTTATCATATTGTCTAGACCTTCATTAATGAAATATAAGGGGTGTATCGATTGAGGTGAACGGAATTTAGACACATTGGGTATATCATTTTGTGTAGCACTTGGTTCTGTCTAAGCATGAGACATTTTCTTTACTAATTTTGCTCATTTATTCAAAAGCTTTTTTATAATTGTCTCTTACATTTATTATTTTTAACCCTCTTAATTATTTTAGTGCATCAATAAGAAGTGTTATGAATTATCTCTTTCTCTCTTATAAAGATTGGAGAAGATTATTAACTCACTATTATTATTCTCTTTTCATATATTAATAATTTAGCTGTTAAGTAATTAAGTAGACAAATATCATCCTTAGCCCCAATAATTTATTTTAAGGATAATTTTAAAAAAATTATTGCAACACCTAACTTTTTTAGAAATAAATATGCTATATTTAGACTTTTTTTTGTCAGAGACTGGGTATATTTTTTAACAAAAATAATCCTATTGAAATCGAGTAAGAGTATTTTATATGATAAACATTTTCTTAACTTATTAAATATGTGCTGTATCATAATATGGATGCATATGATAAACACTGTTACTTAAAAATCCGTTTTAACGGCTCAAACTCATTATTCTCTCAAAAATTCACATATAAAGTGAAAGGGTGTTTTAAAAAAAAATCAAATAAACACGTACTATAAGTTGTTAAAACTTAATTATACAGGAAAATATAATTTAAAAAACTATTATATTAATGAGAGAATTTATAATTTGGTCAAAATGAGTTTTAAATACCTATAAGTTTACGTATCTTTAATTGGATTTATGTTAAATTTTTATTTTAAAATATTTTTATTTTTATTTAACTATTTCGCAGTTTGATTTTATAAATGATACAAGCATTATTTTCGCTTTCCTGTCTCCAACTCGTTAACCAATGTACATATTTTTTTCTTCAATTTCTTCTATCTTGATCAATTGACTGTTGAAAAGAAAAAAAGGATAAGTTCACTAAAAAGTTGGAAGAGATTAAAAAAAAGGAAAAACAACATATACTCAAAAGTAAAAAAAAAATATTTTAAACATTCAATATAATAAAAAATTTAATGAAAACTGAAAATATGGAACACTTAAAATTTATTTAACACGTATGATATAAATTAATTTATCCTAATTATCATCTCTTTAAGACATTCATCATAGTTTTATTCTATAGACATTAACAAAGTTTTAGCCCACGACTTTTCTCATTATCAGTATATGGTTTAGGTGTGTATCTTAATACAACCTAAAAGTAAGCTCTTTTTATAATGCTGCTTTCAATAAAAAACATGTTCAGATTTAAACATAAGGGAAAATAATCTAACTTAATAACCTAGTACCAAGATATCATACTGACACTCCTATAGTAGCTAGTAAGCAAGATAGTTAATCCATGATATATTATAACGTTGTCAGAACAATGAGACAATTTTTTTTTTTTTAATAAAGTACGATTGTTAGCACACTTTCACTTTGGTTGCGGTGTGGGGGGAAATGACATGGTGCTTCATGTGAAAGCCGTTTTGTTTTCTATCGATTTGTGAAGAAAAGGACAAAGTTTTTGATAATAGTGAGGTGGTGTCTTCGTCCCAACCGAGGTTCACTGAATGGAATAACTGGAAGAAGGTCAGTTTTTACGGTACGTGAATAGATTCCATGCTGTGCTTCTTGGGTTTAGTTCAATTTCCAACTTTCAAGACAACTTCAAACCGTAGAATTAGTGCAAAGGAAAAAAAATATTTATTCACATTCTGTCACAAAATGTTTATTACTCTCGCGAAAATGTGAAGCGTCATTGTTTTACCAAACCAAACTAAATGAGAATCTCAACCTCAAGTGCTTCTGATTTTGAACCTAAAATCTGCGTTGAATAATTCCGACACACCTCACATGGATCATGTTTTGCACCTTCCACACAAATCAAAATGGACATTATTCACATGCAGAGTACCAGCATAAGTGAGTCTCTTATTTCAAAATAATTATTGATTATGAAATTGAATTTTGGGAAATGCTATACACTATCCTCACTAAAACACTGAAGTTAAAAGATTGTTAAAATGTGTCGATATACAATACATTTTCCATATTTTTCCCATGAAAATTGAGAACAGATATCTCCGCAATCGAAGAGCATGGAAACAATCTTGGATGGGATAGTAAATTGCAAAGCATAAAATAAAAGCAGCTACAACTTTGATGTCAAAAGTTATAACTTCTGTATAATAATGAATCCAGATGATCACTTCTGTATCAGTTGTTTTTAGTATTATCCATCATAAGGATTGATTGGAGCAGAAAATTAGTCAAAATAAACTGAAAAACACATATAAATTGAGATACAAATAGAATTGAATTACATAGTTGGACGAACACGAAAACATGGACAAAAACCTAAGTCATTCTCCCTGGCCAAGCAAGAAAAAAACTAGCTGACCAAGGCAGAGAGATTTACAACATATTGACGCAACAGCCAATATTCAAATGATAAACAAAAATAAAAATAAAATAAAATAAAACCTAAAATAAACCCAATAACCCAAATCCTAAATGCAACACTGCAATCTTCAAAAATTCAATTGCAGCATTGCCCCTACCACCTATACTATACTACACTAAATTATTATTATTATTATTCTTATCACAAAACATTTAAAAAACATGTCTTCAGAGAGAATCCCAATCGATCTCATAAGAAGGAAACTTCTGCAAGTTAAAATGTGCAGAAGCATCTTCCCATTGCGGCTCGCTGACATCAAAGGTGAGATCAGAGAGCGGAGAAGAATCCACAGAGCCCTCACTTTCAGGGGAGAGAGCAGGTTCGGTTTCAGCTTCAGGCTCGGCCTTGCAAGGAAGGTTCGGGTTGGGATCCTGGTTCAGATTCCGAGCCTCCTTTGGAGCTGCTTTTGACTTCTTGGCCGATGACCTGGCACCCTTCTCGTTCTTCCCCTGCTTCGGCATTTCGGCCAGGCTCTGACAAATGGCGTCGAGCTTAGCGTCCACCGCGGACTGCAGAGGCTTGTACTCGCTGAGCAACGACCCTTTGAGGTTCGGGAAGTTGAGCCTGGCGAAGTCGCCTCGGAGTCTGTACGCGGCTTTGTCATACGCCAAAGCGGCTTCCTCGGCAGTGTCGAAGGTTCCGAGCCAGAGCCTGGTTCGGTTCTTGGGGAGCCTGATCTCGGCCACCCACTTTCCCCAATGCCTCTGCCTCACCCCGCGGTACAGCTTGGGGGGCTTCGGAGCCCCACCCACTTGCTTCATTGCCACGGGCTTCGGGCCTAGGAAGTTCAGGGAGAGGGAGCTCTGGCTCGGAGCCTGCATCTGAGCCTGGATCTGAGACACCTGAAACGGGCTTAGGTGGTTGAGCCCGAGAACAGAACCGGGTTGCTGTTCAAACCCTATTAGGGTTTGATTTTGGTATAGATAGGAGGAGGAAGGGTCTGTGTAGAAATTGGGGTGTGGAGGGAATGAAAGAGGAGAAGGAGAGTAGGAATAGGAAGTCGAAGTTGAAGGTAAAGCTGATTCTGAAGATAACGAGGGAGTTAAGGAAGGACTTTTCATAAAAGGTTCTAGAACTTCCATCAACTCACCTCTGAATGGATCCGACTGAACTTGTGGTTCTCCGCTGTAGAAATCCATCATAGCTGCCATACAAAATTTCAACTACACACAAATCTTAGATAAAAATTTCTTTCCAATTCTCCAAATTTCGAAGATAAAAAAAGTTTGGAAGAGGTTTAAAATAGACAACCCCTTTAATCCAAAAGAAACAGAGCTTGGAGGGATCAAAAACAACCCTCGTGGCTGAGAAAAGAAAAAAAAAAATGATTTTGAAGTAAAAAACTAAAAGAAAAAACCTGGATCTCGATTCTGAAAACACCTGGCTTTCGAGAAATCCTTTGAAGTTTGATTCTGTAAGAGAATAGAGGCAAACCCAAAAAATCACGCGCTGAAAGACAGATGATTAACAGAAAGGGATTCAGAGAAGCGGGGAGTTACAGAGGGGGGGGGGGGAGAGAGAGAGAGAGAGAGAGGATTAGAAGAAGTGAGAGGCGCAGAAAACTTGAAGGGCAAAAGGGAAATGAGAAAGAGAAGATTTGTTTGGTGAGAATCTCTCGGTCACTCTTGGGTTTGTGGATGAGAGTGGGTGTGGTTATATAGGAGTAGGGAAGTTGAATAACAGTGAAAAGTGTAAGGGCAGTGAGAAGAGGTAGTTTAAGGCATGATTAACGTGAGAGCCAATGACTGAAAGACACGTGCCGCTGGTTGTCTGCAGAAGACACGTGGCCACGCCATCCTTCAGGTATGGCTGTCTTTAACGTTCCTGGGAAGCCAGTTTGACCGTGTCTTTGCGCGTTCACACCTCACTCTGCATCCAATTCCAAGCTACATTTTCTTTTTCCTCATGAGGGTTAGCAGGTAACTTTCAATGTATTCTTTTTACTTCAAATCTTTACTCAAGAATTTATTAATTTTTTTTTACAATTTCATTTTTTTTATTTTATACCATTAATTTGGTTTTAACTGATTTTATAGTCTTTTAATTTTTAATTATTTATTTCAGAACGTTTAATTGTGCAATTATAAAACACGTATATATATATATATATATATATATATATATATATATATATATATATATATATATATATCAAATTAAATTGTAACTTCCTCCAAAATAATTATAGAATAAAAATGTATTTGATAGACAAGAGAGGACTAGAATATTTTATAAGAAAAAACGAAAATCACTTATTCAATTTTGTTTTTATAAAAATTGCAAAATCTCTTTTTTTAAGAAGTCGTTTTTTCTTCTTTTATATTTTTTCTAAAACTTTATTTTTTTTATTATCAAACTAATAATAGGAGGTTATTTTTAAATTTTTGGTATTAAGTAGAGTATGAGTATTTGATGAGAATCTTAAATTGAATTAGGTTATCTCTGAAATTTTTAAGTTAGGAAATAGAATTGATCTTCCGAAAATATAGAGTTGATGAGTATCTTTTGATGTGAGTGTGATTTCTTAATAACCAGAAGATTTTGCTGATGTATTTAAAAAAACGTTTAAAAGAGATATAATAAAATGTATACTATACTGGCTAAAGAGATATAATAAAATAGTAACTTGTGAAAAATATATTTCTTGAATATTATTTTCACATTTTAATGAATTAAAAAATATGTTAATTTGATTTTTTAAGGTACATACCAACCATGTTTAATTAATCAATGCTAAGCGAAACCATGAACCTTTTTAAAGATTTAAAAAAGAATACATATAATAAAAAATGAAGGAACTAAGATTGCCTAAAAACTAGGAAGTAAAAAAGCGGGGAAAAAAAAATCAAACACCAAACTTACAAATTTTACAGAATATATAATCCAAAATTATAATTAAGTATTTTTCTTATTTGATCTTCTTTTTATTATACAAATTTGATCTTCTTTTTATTATATAAAAATAGGTGAATATTCATTCATTATAAAATATAGATGGAATGCTAAAAGAGTAAATAAATAGTACATTAAAAAATTTGCAGCAAGTTTTTATCCTATTGTTCAATTTCTTCTATAAAGTGTGAAATGAATTTATTTGACATTTTTATAATTGTCATTTTTAAAGATATATTTATTATTTTTTATTAGCAGAAATTATAAACAAATATATAGTTATCACATGTATAAGATTAAACTTAATGTATATTAAATTGAAATAAAGTTAATTTCACTTTATTTAGTTTAGCTATGATTTGGTTTGGCTTTTTATTTTGGTAATTTTTAATATATATATATATATATATATATATATATATATATATATATATATATATATATATATATATATATATATATATTAATACATATTTCTTTTGTTAATTTACAGAAACAAATCGCTCCTCGTATAACAAAAATAGTTAATGTCGGGTCACACTTTTATGCATTCCCATTCACAAAGAAGCACCTTCAAGATGAAGAATTTAATTTAATAATTTATAGAAAAATTAAATAAATGTGATTTATTATATTTGTTTGGATGGAGTGAAAGAGAAAATAAATGAAAACTAAAATTGTTTAAATTAATAGAAAATAATTTAAAAAATGAAATATATTAATTTATTAGTAAATATATTTATAACATAATCAATTATATAAAAGATATAATTGTAAATTTTTTATTAATATGTAATATATAATTAATTATGTCAAATATATAATTAGTTGTATAATTTTTTTGTGTAAATCTTACCATGTTTATATGAAAATTTTAATATTTTTCGCTTTTTGTACATTTTAATTATTTTATTTTGCTTTTCATGTTTTGTATATCTTTCTTCGCGTTTTTCGTTAATATGTCGTAGAGTAAATATGTGAACATAAATTTCCATGGGCTCAAACATTTAGCTTTCGAACAAATTCTAGTTTATTTATATAGCTTTGTTATTTTAAATTTAAATTTTGACGTAAGTTTTCAACGATAGAAGAATTGAAGAAAATATGAGTCCTGGGATGTGTCTAGATTTAACTATTTATATAAACGATATTATTAATATGATATTAATATATATATATACCTTTTATAAAAAAAAGTTATTTTATTAAATATTTAAAATTTTTATATTTCAGAATTGAATATGATATTTGATTTTATTGGAAAGTGAGGTGATGTGATTATTATATTGCTTAACTCATTGCTTATGTATGGGGAATCACAAAATATTTTTAATATTTTTAATTGAACTCTTATTAAAAAATTTAATGTATTAAGTGTTTAAAAATTTTATTTTTTAATTGAATATTTATTATTAATTCATGTGAGTTGACTATTTAATTTTGTAATTTTAAATTGAGTATCTTCAATTTGAAAAATAAAATAAATTTTGAAACCCTAATTGTTTTTATATAAAAAGGAAACAAAAATGTTCTATTCTATAAACTAAATACTAAAATCAAATCAAATCAACCATATGTAGTTTGATAAATATAAGAAGAGTTTCAAAATTTTGTTTTTTTATTGTTTAAATTGTTGGTATTCATCTTTAAAACTTTAAATTTAAATAGTTAAGTCACCCAAATTAAAAATATTTTTAATTGAAAAATATAAAACGTTTTTAGTCACTCGGTTGAACAATGTTTTTTACTAAAAATACAATTAAATATAATTAAATTCATAATAAACTTAAAAAAACTTAATTAAATTATTTTTTTATTTTTCTCGTAAACATGTAAGTGATGACAATGTAAAATATTTCATCATTTAAAATAATAGAAAAAAAACTTAATTAAAAAAATATAAAATTTTCAACATAAAATAAAACAAAAGTTATCAAAAATTAAATTAAAAATAATTATATTTATAAATCACTTAAAACTTACTTAAGCTCATTAAAAGTCTTAAAGTACACTGGAGCCAGCACAGATACGCGTTAGGAGCGCGTGATGAGAAGTGAGGAGCTTTAATGGTGAGAGAAAATAGAAAAGTGGTTGATTAATGTAGCAAAAAGTGTTGAGAAATTTACTCATCTTCATGGATTATAAAATTAAGATCGGATTGTTATAAAATCTCTCCACTTATGGAGATGCATAAAATTTAAAATTTTAGTTAAGAAATGAGAAATTATTTTTCTGTTTTGAAAACATCTCCTACTGTAACTAAGCAAATATAATTTATTTAAATGGAGATTTTATAAAAAAAAATTATCCAAAAAAAAAAATTAGAGAAGGGTTTTACAGATGAAGTAATAAAGACGAGTGAAAAAGGTGTAATAGCAATAAATTGAGAGATGATTGATGGAAGAAGGTTTGACTTCAATGCTGCATGCAAAGGTGGAGAAGGAAGCAACCAGGAATGGGATAGAGTAGACTAGAGTATGGACCCTCCATTTCAAGTTCCACTTGCACCCTAATTTATATATATTTAATCATATAATAATGTGTATTATAGATAATATATTTAATGTATATTATATTTTAATATTCTAGATGCCATATTTCATATTTCAATGGAATTGAGATGTTTTCAAATGTCACTAGTAAAAAAATTATATTTTACAAGATAAAATAGTGGTTAAAACATAACATCGATAAATAAAAATATGATAGTATTTTTGAAATTAAGTGAAGATATATTATAATGGTTATTAAGCTCTTTCTTAATTGAGTTTAAAATTTTTCAATTTTTTTAAAAAAAAGAAACTACAGTGGTTATTAACCTAATGTTTTCACTCTTTGAATTATTTGTCTTTCCCTCTCCCTCTTGCATCACATTGCTAAGTCTCTCTGGTTTATTATCTACTATTCTCACTCTCACTCATTTGGTTAGTTTCTTTGTTTCTTTCATCTACTTTCTTCAGAGTTTTTGACATAGGTGACTTGATAACTTTTTCACGTTGCAGGTTTTTGAGGATGCGTGATCTTTCTCCACCGTAAATCCTTGGTTTGACGCCCTTTACCAATTCTCTTTTGCAAAAGGTTAATACTTTTGTAAAATTCATTAAAAATAGTTATATATCTGTTTTTGATCCAATTTTTTTATTAACAACTTTATTTAGTGTATATTTGATAGTAGAGTTCTTATACTGTATAGATTTATCATAGATTTTGAGTTACAAAAATTTATAGTGAAAAAACTTCAAACGGCCATAACTTTTGATAAAGAGCTCGGATTGAGATGCTCCAAAAATGAAAGTTGCTCGAAATGGTGTAACAAACTTCGTGGGCAATCCTTAGAGGGGATTCAGACTCAAAAATTTTCCAAAATTTTATCGTTTACTATTTCTTCTTTAATTTTTTATTATTTTTAATATGTTTTTTTTATATATTTCACATGTCTATAATTGTCAAAAAATATTGAAAATTGGTATGTGTTTCCTTATATGAATTGGAGATTTATCAAAGAATTCTGAAAAATTATGGAATTTTTAATAAAAAAATGAAGATACTACAACGGTTGTATCAGACAACCACCGTAGTATCCCTCTATTACGGCGGTTGCCTAATACAACCGCCATAATATGCCTTTATTACGGTGGTTGCCTGATACAACCGTTGTAGTATTTCTCTATTACGGTGGTTGCTTGATATAACCGCCATAATATCTCCTCCGGTGGATTTCTTATAGTGGTTTTTGAGAAACTGCGGTGATATCTCATATATACTATAATGTTTATAGAACTGTTGTAATATGTCAGAGACTTTCTACTACTGTAAAATCAACAGCAGAATCGATGTTGTATATCCTCCAAAACCGATATAAAATATGATTTTTATACTAATGTGTAAACAGTCAAAAATAACAGAAGAATTTAAATCAAACTGTTTTATTTATCAGTTATCTAGTTTTAAGAAAATAATATTTAAAAAATTGATCACATAAACTATTTTAAAAAAATATTACTGTTATATTTTGATAATATTTTTAATATTTTTTTTGTCTTTAGAAACAAAATTGCAGTTGGTTTTATGATAAAAATTAATGAATTAACATATAAAATAATATTACAAATATATTAAACTAAATTATCGACATCCAAATAAAATAGCATAATTTTAAAATTAAAATTATTAAATTAAGTATATTAAAAGAAACCAAAATTATTGTTTATTGCATACCAAAAGTTAAAATACAATTATATGCATTTACCTTATTTATAAGAATAAATAAATTATTTAATTTAATTACTTGCCTTAAAATAACTTAGTCATATTAATTTAAAACAGTTTTTTTACTTTATTTATTTTTAAATAATTATAATTAATTCAAATATTCAATTTATTTGATAGTTATAGCAAATTATTGCAATATAAGAAACTATCAGAAAAAAATTATTATACTCTTAATTTTGATTTAGTGGTATTATTAGAGCATGCAAAATTTATGAAATTTCACCCTAAGAGTCCAAATGTTTAAATTAATTGTATGATTTTAGTTATTTTTATAATCAGAAAAATATATATAAATGAATAGAATATTAGAGATACTCAAATCTTTTTATAAAACACGTTCAAAAGCAACTCTATACCCTACTAGTTACACAATATATATATATATATATATATATATATATATATATATATATATATATATATATATATAGTTTTTAGTTATTTCCTGCAAAGTTACTCACATCCTCCAACATGGTGACATTATAAATCTCCTTCTATTTATTTTAGTTACCATTATCATGTTTATATTTTTCATTTTTTTAATATAAAAACATGAAGAGTCTCCTATTCACTATTTGTTCATACACTGTTTTATTTAAAAAATACGTTTAAACTCTACAATCTCAAAATTTTCCTATTTAGAATCAATGAAAATTAGTAGGTGGAAGATTTTTAAAAAATACAAAATAAAATAAAATGAGAATTATCCACCTATGTTTGAATCATACAATATATTTTAAGAGATGAAGCAATTATACATGATTTCTTCTAATGTAATGAAACCTTCTTAATAAAGATGTTTTTTTTTAATTGGTAGTGAAATCAAGCATTACTGAAAGATGATAGATGATATTAATTGAGTAGGTTTCTAATTGATGATAGACGATATTAATTGAGTAGGTTTCTAATTGAGAAGTTCACTAACCAACAAACATACAAGTTGCGAAGTTGAGTACTTAGTGAAGGAAAATATTAATTAGTTTAGTTGAGAGTCACACAAGTAGGCATATTGGTCAAAATTGATGGGAATGTTATTTGAGAAGCCTTCAATAATGTGAAGGAGATATTTAGTCTACATTTAATGAAGTAATTGAGCTAATGTAACAAAATAAGAAATTGTTAAATGATATTATAGTTAAGAAAATAAAAGGATTTTTTTTATCGAAAATTATATGAAAATGTAATAATAATATCATAAAAAGTACAGTGTATGTCTCTTAATACATCTTTTAAAAAATCTCAATTTAAGTTGTCTTGAGGTACATACATAAAAAGAAGTCACCTAGCAAATGGATAAGTATATAGGTTGAACCACTCTCCAGAATATAGGGGTAAGAATTAAAGTGGAGTAAATGCATAACCACTCTCTTTTATCATCATTTAGAAGTGAATATTTGGATTTTCTAAAACATTTAAAAATTATAGTTTTAAGTGAGTTTGATTTATGTTTTACAAATAACATTTCCAATAAATTATGTTTCTAGACAATGTTACTTGGTTATATTTTATATCTGTTCATATGCACGTAGAAATTATATATATTATAACATATAGTTAAAATTATCTTGAACTTTAAAAATAAAAGTAGTAATATTTTTAAGTAGAAAAAGAGTTAATATTATCTTGAAGTTTAGAAATAAAAGTTAAATTAAAAAAAAAAAAAAAATTAAAATAAAAAAAAAAAAAAAACTCTTTCACATATGATAGTTAAAACAAAGGGAAGAAGTATAAAACATCTTGAAATAAATTTGAAAGTATACAACATTAAGAATGTGATGCTAATAAAGCTGACGTTGTTATTATGAATTAGAAGTCTATTTGTGCTATTAAGTAGAATGGAAATTTGTAAGTTTTTAATTTGCAGGTTGAGAATAAAATTTACCTTCTTTGGTTTATATGTGATTTTTGTCTAAGTTTTTTTACTTTGATTGTTTTAATGTGTTATATATTTCTTCACTTTAAATATGTTAAGAATTGTGTTTGTCAATCTTATTCTATTTAGTCTGCAATAAACATTTTTATTTTTTAGAAAATATTTTATGGACTATTGGTAGGAATGATAGTTGATGTTCTTCCAAATGCATTTATTTTTTGGTGGGTATGACTTCTTAGAAAATTATCACTCTTACATCTAATGTGATCGAAGGTTGGAATGATTCTTCTTAAGATTTTTCTCAGAGAGTCTGTTATAGCATACTCAATTTCAGATTTGCACTATTTGGCTATTATTGATCTTTAGAATAACCCAAATTAGAAACTTAAGAATAGTGGTATTCTTAATCGAAAAGTAGCTACAAATTTCTTCTCTATTCATCTTACTTGTGATTTGGACAATGTCATTTGGTCTAATTTCATTCACCTTGCTAAGGGTTTAGTATTTCAAGCTTCTACGTAGACATTTGTGTACTAATCTGGATGCTCATAAAAGAGGTACTTATTTTTGTTTCACAAGTTCTCTGTCGAGGTTGCAAGTTGAGAATATTAATTATCTATTTTTTAATTACTTCTTTTGTTGTTTCCTTTATATAGACTTGACTTTAAACTATTTTTCTTGATATTAAAGGACTTATTATCTTATGCAAGCTGTGCATTTTCTATTAAAGTTATGAGTGTCGTTTTTGTTATTAAATTTACTCATTTGACTGATTTTAAAAAATTCTGGTTAGAGTGTAACTCTTCTTTACTTTATCAAATTTTTGATTCAGGCTCATAGAATTTATTAGATTATTAAAGACAAAAATGTATGTAGATTTGTGTGTAAAAAATAAAGTTGAGTCTATTTTATCTTATTATATTAGGTGGAAGTTTTTTCATAATAGTTTTACAAAACTCCCTTTATTTTATTTATAAGTAGTTTTTTCATTTACCACTCTTCATATTTTCTATAATTTAGTTTTTCTTTAATAATATTTTTTTTCATTGATGACAAATGTGTGAATTTTGAAATGTCCTGATATGTGAGATGTCAAGATACATATAAGATGAATTTTTTATTGAAAAAATGAAGGAGTGGAAGATTAATGTTCAATTATTTGTTAAAAAATTTAAACTTCTTTAAATAAATTTTATATCTAGCGAACTAGGTTTAGTTTTTAATAATTTTGCAGTTGTGGGAGAGAGTGTGCCAAGTGGCTACGCAAGACAAGCACTGCAATTGCGGCGAGTGTGGGTAATATTAGACCCAAGCGCTGATACGTAAAGTGTGAGTGAAACGCCATGCTTGATGGCGCTTTTATTCTTGCGTAGAATACACGCTCTGGAAGAAGCGTCAGCGCAGACTTGACGCTTCCATGGTACTCAGCCTCCAAAATTTGCTGGTTAAGTTAGTTGAACGAAGTGTGGACGTGAAGAATTACTAGGTTCTTATTTAGACCAAAGTTTTGAAATGGTGTGCCACAGCTCAAAAAACAAACACCTTCTTTTCATTCATCACTCTTTTTCCTACTAACATGGCTGCTACTGCGTGCGTGTTATGCTTCTGCACTTCACACTAAACAACTATTAAACCAGATTCCATTCATAACTCATTCATTTTCTTTCTGTTCTTGTCTACAATAATTACCACAAATTCAACTACACCACGTGACAATAATTACACCCTTTTTCTTTCTTATCAATTATCAAAAGGAGAACTAATTCTTCCTCCATACACCTCGCACACTTTCAATTTCATATAAATAATTACGAGCCACCAACAAGCAAATGTGCCAATCTTCTCACTTCACGCTTCTTTTCAAATTTTTTCTAAAATATATTTTATGTAAAACACCAAGTTGCCTTTTTTAGCTGTAAATAATGTTGTCGCATATATCTTCCCTTCTATCTTAGGCCATCCAATACGCAATGGAATCAGCATAGCTTTTCGTTTTTGTTCATGAAATAACCAACACCAAACACATAAAGAGGCCTATTTTCGTCAGCATGTGTATTTTTGAAGGAGACTTCATGTTCTAGCAAAAGAAAAAGAAGATCAATTTGCCATTAAACACATTATTTGTGAAGTATCATTGCAATGTGTTGTGATGATTAATTTTCGGTTTCAATATCTTATTGTGGAAACATGGGAAGAAATAGAATTCATGGTATGTGTATGGAATTCCTCCAAAAAGAAGAATAAGTCAATTCAATTGTAGGCAACTCGTGTTCCAACTTGCATCTCTATTCTCGGCGATGCAAACGCACTTTCTTCATTTAAAAATTGCGAGTTCTTATTTTCTTCACGTCAAAAATCTGGTTTCTTTTCCTTTTTCTTGCTCAATTGTTGAATTTCTTTATTTTGAAGGGAATCAGCATATCCTTACTTGTCAAATGTAATTAGAAAATAATATATAGGACAATCAATGACTATTTTTGTTTTTCTCTGTAAAGAATAATAGTTAATGGACGAATATGAAACACCAATTTATAACTGTTTGTGATAAGTATTGGGTTTTCATTGCTGCATGCGTGAATATATTATGTGTAAGGATAAGATTCGTGATGTATTATTTTTACAATAATTAATACTTTAAAGCTAAGGCTTCAAGCAAACTAACCAAAATTGAACTATTAAACCAAGTCTAGTATATTATTTATGACTTATTATGTATATGCCAGAAAATTTGCATAAAATAAAAGAGAACCGTGGATACTGGTAGTGATATAATCGGAGAAGTCTAATCGAATTAACTAATATGAAATTTAAAGAAAATTTGACGAATTCCTTAAAAAAAACTATTTGAAAAAGAAAGGTATAAAGTATATCGAGGTAATTAATGAGATATATATAAAAAGATATTGAAATAATATTTACATTTTTCTCAAAAATTGGACAAGAGAAGAAAAACATCAATCGTTAATTAATAGAGTCATCAAATAAAGATTTGAATCACCAAAAATTACAAATTGAATGTATCATTCAAGATAAAATGATAAATAAAAATATTTTATTTGGTTGAAGATTTACAAATGGCGTGTGAGAGAAAAACAACCTCAAAAGGATTTAATATGACTATAATGAGGAAAATAGTGAATAACTCTTAGACCAAGTTCTGGAAAAAAAATTAGACAAGCACAAATTATTTGAAGGAGATTTATATTTTATATTTATTTATTTATTTTTTTTGTAGATGGTATACCGTGTCAAAACAAAAATAACGAGATGTGAGAAAGATGGGAAAGTGGATAGGAGAAGTGTGAGTGGTAGTTGACATGGTGAAGGAACTCTTTGTTTGAGAGGAAGAAATCTTATAAAACTTGGAACTGCAATTACAATATATATATATATATATAATGGAAGAGTAATATCTTTCCAAAAATATCATTGAAAGATATTATTTTCATTTTGTTGTTTAAGAATAAATTATCAACTAGGAATAACTTAAAGAAAAGAAATGTATAATCAATAAACTTATATGTCTCTTTTTTCGTTTTGGAGGAAGAAACATATTGTTTACTATTTACATGCACTATGTCCTACTATGTATGGAATAAATGTTATACTCAATCTTAAAATTATTCTTGTAACGATATATCTTTTTTATGGAGATCATGTGATGATCCTGAGAAATTTGAAGGATTTAGGCTGCATGATCTCAATATCTTGCATTCCAAGACTCTCTTGCCAAAAAACATGAAAAGAAGTTAATCTTCAATACTTATACATATATCATATTAAAAGAAAAAAGGGAATTATATATATATATATATATATATATATATATATATATATATATATATATATATATATATATATATATATATATATTCATGTCTCTCGTAATTTTTTTCTAGAAAAATTGTACTTTACAATTCTTTGGAACACTTTTAGCAACATAAATTGAGGATGAATAAGCGTAAGAGATATTATGGTTTGCATTAGCGGATAACATTGTATTTTGTATTGGTACTGATCAATATGTCAAAAATTTATATAACAAATTTTTGATCCTGAATTCTATTTGAGCAACTCTATTTGAACAACACTATTTGAGAAAATAAATAATAAGTTGAGCTGATAAAAAAATAATAGGAAGTTGTGGTATTGAAGGCAATGACTCTAATTTAGGATGTTTAGGTCTATTATGTTATGGTGGGAGGGAGTTTCAAGTCAAATTCATATAGTTCATATATATATATATAGTTCATATGATTGAGAAGATTTTTATAATAAGAAATGAAGTGTCTTGAAATATTAAAAGATGAAATCTAAATTATACTATTTAAAAAACAATATTGTTAAAAAAGTAATTATAGTACGAGCAACAACTGTACATAGAAGAGGAAATGTTTATAAAGATAATATACTATTAATTTTGATGCAAATAATTTTATTAGTTGCGTACTATTTACTTGTATTTACTTATAAATACATCATAACTCATTTTATCTGTAATGTTTAAAGAAATAATGATATTATTATTTTACCTGGGATTGATACTCCTTATATATATATATATATATATATATATATATATATATAGTATATGTTTTTTAATTAAAAAAACTATATGTCAAGATGAAAGTCAATCATATGTTTAGATCACACGTATCATTTTCGTATTTCATAATAAAAATTTTAGATTGAGGATAACTCTACAATTTCAGACTCCGAAACCATCAACTTCAGTACCATGTACTTGTCGTGAACAAAAAAATGATGAACGGAGCCTATTTCTAATAATAAAAAAAGATCTATAATAAATAACGAATAATTATCTTTAACAATAGTGTTGTTTTTTCTTTTCTTTAGTTGTCATGATGAACATTTTGATTGTGAATCCTACCAATTATTTGTGGTTTTCTGAAGCCCCGAAAGTTCCAGAACTCACTTCCTCACATGACATCAAAGTATGTGTAATCGATCACATATTGATCAGTGCGTGATTCGGGTAGCGTTTAAATTTTTTTTTATAAACTTTTTTAAGAGAAAATTTATTTACAAGTTAAAATCAATTTATCTACGAAAAAACTCTTCATATATTTTTTATATTTTCATTTTCAATTTGTACACAAACTCATTCGAACCTGCGAAAGAATAAATTGATTATTTTCTTAAAGTCTTTGTAGAGAAACTTCTTTATACATACACATAGTTTAATTTTCATTTGGGAGACAAACAATGAATCTCTCTCATTTTTGTGGTCACCCATTCTCGTATTATATTGATATTTAAATATAAATATATCATTAAGTGGTTCAAGGGTAATCAAGTTGAGAATTAGGGTAACACATTGATGCAAAATTAAGCATTAATATGAAAGAAATTTAGCTAATGTGAGTCGGAAGAAAACGGCCGATATGAACCTATGAACGAGATATAGCATTTATTGTGCATGCATAATAATGAAGCAAAAGTGGTAATTACTTGGTGTATAAAGCTATTAATTAGGAACTTATTAGCATAATCCCACACCACATGGAGCGTGTTTGAAGGAGGCAATTACCCAATTAAATTAAGTCATACAAATTTTGATGGTAATATTTCCTTTTATACTATCTTTCTTTATTTACTAGTAGTTAAAAAGGAGGGAAAATTCATTGGTAAATTTTTTAGTAAAAGCTTCTATGAAAGAAAATTAACATAAGTTATTTAAAATTTAAAATGAATTTATAAATTTCTAAAATTTTATCTTCTAATTTATACACAAATTTATTTTATTTTATTATTTTAACTGGAAAGTCTAACAGAAAAGTTGTGAATTGTAAGAAAGTGGGTTTTGAATTTTGAATAAAGGTGGGTCCCACTTCCGTCACATTTGCATTCTGTCGCCTCTCACTCAACAGCTTTGCCTTTCAACGCGGTTTCATTTCACTTTTCTTTTGAGCTGCACGGCATCGTGCCCGTAACCCGTTTTTACTCCGTTTATGGTCAATGATTAAAGTATGAAAAGGTTATTTATAATTATCTATGCTATGTTTATTTTTCAATTCAAATAATTTAAATTTTAATTGAATTCAAAAATTTTAGTTCGTCAATTAAGTTTAAATTAAGAAAAAAGTATACTCGTACTATTATTTTAAATTCTTGTTAGATTTTTAGTTTTTTCAGTGTAGATTGTAGACAGTAAGATTCATCTTCAAGATTGTTATAAACCATAACATTGTTTTTTTCAAATTAATACTAATTAATGCATTTGCTGAGATATAATATTAATTTTTTTATTTTTTTTAACACATACACTAAATTTGTTGCCATACAATATCAAGAAAATATTAATTTACTTTCTGATAGCTTCCTTATTAAATAATATCTCAATTTAACTTTCTTTTTACTATTTTTCTAATTTCTATTGCAATAAATAAGGAAAAATTAGTTAAGTAAATTATTTTGATAACATATATGATCTTAAATGCTAAATAAAACGTATACAAACATGAAAAAAACATGATAAAGGAAAAGAAAGTAGTGATGATTATAATTGGAAGATGATTATTTATGGTTGTTTAAGAGCTTTTGGAGCCTTGAGTTTGTCGGTGCAAGGAATAATCAATTAATTTGAAGCTCAAATCACGTTTTGATGGTGATGCTAACGTCATATCGGTTACCTTTGACCAAATGGGGCATCCTCAATTAAAATAATGCAATTATATTTGGATAAATTGTTAATATTTATTCAAAATTAAATTGATTATTGACAACTTTAAACTGTTCAAAGAATATTATTTAAATTTCTTTAACGTTAAAACTAGTGGACCTGACCAAAATTAGCTATATAAATCGCTTTAGCATAGATACAAAATAAATTAATCTTTCAAAAGATAAAAAACCAAATTCAATAAAAGTTATAGGTTAACGGAAAAAAAATTATTTAATTTTATAATCAATTGTAAGAAAAAAGAGAACAAAATAAATTTTATTACTTAAAATTAACTTAAATATAAACTAAAACTAATTTTTTAAACTAATAGAAACAATGTTTGTTAAGAAGTTAATATTATAAATTTTTTTATTTTATGTCTTTTTTTTTTCGTGAAAGGTTTATTTAAATTTTTTTGGGTGCTCAAATAGAGAAAAAAATAAAATAAAGACAAATAAAAAATAATAGATAATGCGATAAGAAATAAAGAATGAGATGATGATGAAAAATAATCTGACTTTAAAAAATTATTGTAGTGTTGAATGAAACAGTGTAAATTTGTGGACCGACTTGATTCATTATATCTTAGGACAGTCAGATTCAGTTCCCATCTACAAAATAAAAAAAAAAAACCATTACAAAATAATATTAAATTAAAAGTTTTGATTTCTTTTAATTCAATGTATTATGATTTATGTGAAATTTTGTAATTGATGGCAAAAAACTTGAAAAATTTGAAGTTAATCATAACTAAGAAGAGAAATTTTAATTCTTTAATTCATTATAAACCAGGTATTATATTAAATATTTAAATTTTAATTATGTATAGAAATTTTAAAAATAGGATAAACAGTGACTAGTAAGAATAAATAAACTTTATTATGATTATAAAGAATAAGATTATCTCATATTAAATTTCATTTAAATCACTAAAGTTCAACTTCCAAATACAAGATCTCTAAATTAATTCATAAATCATTATCATACATGTATAAACCAAGAAAACATAAATAAGATAATTTAAATGAAGTAGTCCAGTAATAAAATAAATAAAAATATAAAGTTAGAGATATGTTACCGATTTTTTTTTTTGTACAAAATTGAGTATAAAAGTGGTGTTGTGGTAAGAATAGAAAGTCTTAAGATAATTGATGCTTCTCTTTCAATAATGACATATATATAAAGATAAAACTTGCACATTAAAACTAAATAAACTACAATAATAAAGTATATGGACGAAGACAAGTACTGAAGTTATATTAAGATTAAACATTGAGATTAAATTAAACTTAATCTAATTTGTATTTTCTATTTACATATGCAATTTATAATTGTTCTTTTAATCCTATTGTTTAACCAAGTTAATTCCTTAATCATGATACTTAGAAATTGAAAACAACCAATCAATTCTTTGATTTAGTGAGGTTCTCTCCCAGCATTAAGATCAATTTATTAGAACAATATAGCTAAAGATTGCACTCTACTTCCGGTAGTTACACTTCTATGGTTGATTGAGTTTGATTCTGAAAGTTGAATGTATTTCTCAACATCATTCAACCCTAAGATCATGTATTAGCAGGGTCTAAAATACAAACATTAACAATAAAATTTAACTAAGTGAGAAGGCTTATTGGGAGTGACAAAATTGACTAGTTGACATTTTGGGAACACTATGTCAAGGGAAATGCTTGTAAAATTCATTTTGACATAGGACATCATAGGAAAAAGGAAACCCTTGATTACATTCATGATGACCTATGGGGACTATCTACAACTTTGTCACACTTTGAAGCTAAATATTTTTTGTTGATCGTTGATGATTATTTGAGGAAGTTATGATCCTAATCTCAAAAGACCAAAGACGAAACATATTAAAATTTTAAGAGTTAGAAGTATCTATAGAAGAACCAAACTAGTAAGATGGGGAAGATTTTCATAATTGATAATGGTCTTGATTTTTGTTTAGAGATGTTTAACGCCTTATGTAGAGAGCATAACATAGTGAGACATTGAATGGATACAGGAAATCTTCAACAGAATGACATAGTAGAGGGATTTAATAGGACCATTATGGAATAGGTGAGGTGCATGTTATTGAGTGTTGGAGTACCAAAGGTTTTTTGGACTAAATCCACTACTATTGTTGCTTATTTGATTAATAAATGTCTCTCAGTTGCACTTGTTATGAAGACTCCTGAGGAAATCTGGTTAAGACACTCCTCCAACCTTGATAATATGAGAATCTTTCATTATGTTGCCTATGCTCACATTAGACAAGGTAAATTAGATGCTCATGTTGTTAAATACATGTTTCTCTGGTATCTAGAATGTTTGAAGGGATACTATTTATGGCGTCTTGACTCATGATTAAGAAATGTGTAGTCAACAATGACATTGTATTTAATGAAATTGAAATGGATTATAAGTTAGAAGTTTCAGAACATAAGCCTAAAGGTAGATGTGATGGTGAGAAGGCTAACATTGAAGTGGAGTCAAATAGACGAGATTTGTCTAAGCTGATAGACGGTTTGGTGTGTTTGATGATAATAAATGATTAGCAGATACGTTTAAAGATGATAGATGTTTATCTACGTCTAATGAAGACCAATGTGTTGATGATTATAACTCACTAGAGATTGAACGAGGAGAATGATAAGAGCTCTAAAGTGGTATGGTTAAGCAAAACTTATTACATACTCCTTAGTAGTTGCTAGTGAGGTGTTAGAAAATGAATCTTCTAATGCATCCTCTACATTAGCAAGTGTTAGTACTTTCACAAGACTAATAATTTGATGAAGCCATGCAAGACAAGCCCAACAAGACAAAGCAAGCAAGCAATTGGATGTGGTTTAGGTCTTGGTCTGGTGTGGGTGGGTTTAGGCTTGATTGGCAAAGAACCTATGCATAGTCGAGGAGAAGTCTAACAACACAATGGTCTAAAAAGTGTTTAAAAAATCTAAACAAAAAGAGTTAGCTATGTTTTGGTTCAAACTGATTTTTAAATACTACACCGAACAAAAATAAAGTGATTCCCATATTCATGAAATCGAGTTATTTGATACCTAGCAGAACTGAATTAACTGTTTTTTGAAAATAGAATTGGCGCTTTTTCTTCTATAAAAACAACAAGGTTTCTAACATGCGCCAGTGACTGAAAAACGAAAATAGAAAATCATTACACTAGAATACTGTGAAATATTTGAAATATTGTATTGTTGTAGGCTATAGGTTTTAGCTTGTGTGTGATTTCTGTTTTGAGTGGGGACTACGGGGAGTAGGTGCTCAATTCAATGAATGTTTGATTCTTACGGGGAGTAAGAATTGTGTATTTGTTTGTGTTTGAACAATTGATTAAAGTTAATGAAATTTTCTTTGCTTGAGAGGCAAAGAAGACTGGACGTAGCCCTTGAGGAAGGGTGAACCAGTATAATTGACTGTGTTATGCTATTCTTGACCCTTCTCTTTCAATTATGTATTGTTCTTGCACTGCACATTGAATTTAATTGAAAGTTGAATTAATTCGTGATAACCTTGATAAAACTGGTTTAAGTTCTTTACTGAAAATTGAATTTGTTCATTATAACTTGAACTCGTTGTTGGTTCTGATAAATCTGCTGTAGTTGCCAAAGAAATCTTGCTTAACAGATTGTTTCTTTTCAAATTCTGTATTACATATAAGATTCTGGATCTGTGATTTTACAAAGAATTGAAAATGTGTTTGAATAGGTGTGGTACTGCAAAATTTGTGTTCATTTTCTGAGTTCTTAGTATAACTAGACTATTGAAATTGCATTCTATATAATTCTCAAGTTTGTATCAACTACTAAAATTGAGTCTTGATTTTGATAATTAGCCTCTGCAATCTTGCTGGTGTTAGGAGACTTTATCAGATCTATTAATATTGATTGAAACCAACATAGAACTGTGTTAAGTATTTCAAACAAATAAATTTTGTAATTCTATTCTCCCTTGCTCTTAATCAAATTTGTAATTTTGTGTGATTCATTTCTTAGTGTAATATTGCTCTCGAAACAGTGTGAATTTGATATGCATAAAGTGCTGATGTGTGATTGTGAATTTGTTGTGTGTGCTGTTTAAAAATTTCTTTCTGATTGTAAAACAAATTGATTCATTCGTGGCTTGAATCAATTTATTTCTTCACTGCACCTTATATCTTTAGCACTGAGATTCATTAAAGTTTTTTTTTTAAATTGTGAAAACTATTTTCAGAGGTCAAAATTATTAAAAAATCTTTCAAAGTTCAATTCACCCCCCCTCTTGAATTCAGCCTAAAACATTTTCAATTGGTATCAAGAGCTAAGTCTTGAAAATTACTCAAGTTTTCGATCCTATGGTTGAGGGAAAGTTACCTTTTGGTGAGGGTGCTTCTATTAATAGACCTCATTTGTTCAGTGGTGTTAACTATCAATTTTGGAAAATCCGAATGAAAATCTTTATTGAATCTTTGGATAGAGGTATTTGGGATGCAATTATAAATTGCCTTTTTAATTCCTAAGCAAATCATTGATGGTATTGCTATTGACAAGCCTTGGTCTGAATGGAGTGTAGAAGAAAGCAGGAGAGCTCAGTTTGACTACATAGCAAAGAATATTGTAACCTCTGCCTTAAATGTAGATGAGATTTGCAGGGTTTCATAGTGCTCTTCAGCCAAAGAAATGTGGGATGTCCTAGAAGTGACTCATGAAGGAACAAGTGATGTCAAAAGGGCAAGGAAGCATGCGCTAATTCAAGAATATGAACTGTTTCGCGTGCAGACTGGAGAATCAATTGCAGAAGTGCAGAAAAGGTTTGCACACATAGTGAATCACCTTATTTGACTTGGCAAGACCTTTGACAAGGAGGAACTCAACATCAAAGTGCTAAAGTGTCTGGACAAAACTTGGCAGCCCAAAGTCACTACAATTACAGAGTCAAGGGATCTTACTACTTTGAGCACAGCTGTATTATTTGGAAAACTCAGGGAGCATGAGATTGAGATGAACCAGCTCAAAGAGCAGGAAAATAGAGAGAGGAAGGCTAGGAGCATAGCTCTCAAAACTGCAATAGTTGTAGAAGATAGTGAAGCAGATTCAAGCTGTGAAAGTGAAGTTGAAACTCTGAATATGCTCACGAGGAAGTTTAGCAAGTTCCTAAGGAAGAGAGGAAAAGAGAAAAATAAGCAAACTAAGAGATACACAAAGAAAACTGATTTGAATTCTACTAACCTCACTTGCTTTGGATGTGGAAGGCAAGGACACATCAAGGCTGAATGTCCAAATTTGAATAACAAGGACAAGACTACTGAAAAGAAAAAATTCAGCAAGAGCAGCAAGGGAAAATGAGCATATATAGCTTGGGTGAAAATGATTCAACAACCAGCTGCTCATCAAAGGAAGAAGAAGAAATCAATTTATGCCTGATGGGAAAAGAGGAGTCAATGGTAAGCAGTGCTATCTCAAATAATTCTTCCATGTTTGAAAATTAGAGCACATTGCTTCAAGGATTTCATGAGACACATGAGGAAGCAAATAGGTTGCCTTGGGTAAACAATAGACTTAAAGGTTTGAACAACTAGATGGAAAAGAGAGTCAGCTCATTGGAAGAAGAACTGGAAAATGTTAAAACTGATTTTGAACACTTAAATATGATTTACCAGTCTTCTGACTATGAGAATGAGTCTAGCAAACCAGCCAAGTGTGAAAACTATGAGGTGTTGGAAGCGAAGGTAAAATTTCTTGTGAAAACTTCTTCCAAACTTGCCATGGGAACGACAAATTTAAATGCTGTTTTAGGTTCCCAAAACTGTAGAGCTATACTTCATGAGGTTCCAAATGGCCGTATGAAGTGGATACCTAAGGGTAGTATTAACAGTTCTAGACCCAAAGCCAATAGGGTACCAGTTTTTATAAAATAAATCTGTTTTGCAGGATAAAGGTGCAACCAACAAGAAGTTGTGGTATTTGGACAACGACTGCTCCAAACACATGACAGGGGATGAATCCTTGCTCATTGGTTTAACTTTGAAACATGGAAGATACGTTACTTATGGTGACAACAACAAAGAAAAGATCATTGGCAGTGAAATTGGAGTCAAAGGAAGCTTGACCGTTCAAAATGTGCTTTTGGTTGAAGGATTAAAGTATAATCTGCTGAGAATAAATCAACTCTGTGACAAAGGATTGGAAGTCACCTTCCAACCAGAGATCTGCCTCATCTCTAGTAAAGACTTAAGAGAAACTCACCTTGTTGGTAAAAGAGTAAATAATGTGTATGTGCTTGACTTGCATTGCATTAATTCTGAAATCAATTGCTTGATTACTAAATGTGATGAAACATTGTTGTGGCATAGGCATATTGCTCATATTCACATGCAACATTTAAATAGAATTACATCTAAAGAACTTGTGATTGGTTTGCCTAAACTCAAGTTTGAGAAGGACAAAGTATGTGAAGCATGCCAAAAGGGAAAGCTAACCAAAACTTCTTTTAAACAAAAACAATTTGTTTCTACTACTAGACCTTTGGAAATGCTTCACATGGACTTGTTTGGGCCTTCTAGAACCATAAGTATAGGTGGAAATTATTATGGTCTTGTAGTTGTAGATGACTTTTCTAGATATACATGGACTTTGTTTTTGGTAACCAAGGATGAAGCATTCAGTGCCTTTAAGAAACTTGCAAAGACTATTCAAAATGAGAAAAACTACACTTTTGCTTCTATAAAAACAGATCATGGTAGAGAATTTCAAAATGAAAACTTTGAAATGTTTTGTGAAAAGTTTGGAATTCAACATAATTTTTCAGCTCTAAGAACTCCACAGCAAAATGGGGTTGTGGAGAGGAAAAATAAAGCTTTGGAAGAGATTGCTAGAACTTTATTGAATGAAACAAACCTTCCAGAATATTTTCGGGCAGATGCAGTAAACACTGCATGCTATGTGCTGAACAGAGTTTTGATAAGGCCTATTTTAAAGAAAACCCCTTATGAGCTTTTCAAAGAAAGAAAACCAAATATTTCTTACTTTAGATTTTTTGGCAGCAAGTGCTTTATTTTGAATAATGGTAAAGATAATCTAGGTAAGTTTGATTCAAAGGCAGATGAAGGCATATTCTTAGGTTACTCATCACAAAGTCATGCATATAGAGCATACACCAAAAGAACCATGTTGATTAAGGAAACTGTGTATATTACCTTTGATGAGACTAACCAAAAGATGCAGGATAAGCTTGAAAATAGTGCAGATGATGAAGAAATTGGAAGATTACAAAAGTTAACTGAAACTATTACAGAACAGAATGAAGAAAAGTCTGCAGAACTGGATACTGCAAAAAGGGAAACTGACTTAATCGATCATCAAATCAATTTACCTCTAGAGTGGAGAGTTCCAAGGAATCTATCCCTGGACAATATAATTGGATAGATCCACAAAGGCGTCTCAACCTGAAATTCACTGAATCTACTGTGTGAACACATGGCGTTTGTGTCACAAATTGAGCCTAAGACAGTTCAAGAAGCCTTGAGTGATAGTAATTGGATTAGTGCCATGTAAGAGGAGCTTAATCAATTTACAAGAAATGACGTGTGGAGTTTGGTTCCTAATACCAGTGGAATGAATGTGATAGACACAAAATGGGTGTTCAGAAACAAAATGGATGAGCAGGGCATTATTGTGAGAAACAAAGCAAGACTCATGGCCAAATGATACAATCAAGAAGAAGGCATAGACTATGATGAAACCTATGCACCAGTTGCAATAATTTAGGCTGTGAGGCTGCTGCTGGCCTATGCTTGTCTAAGTGGATTTAAGTTGTTTCAAATAGACGTGAAGAGTGTATTCTTAAATGGGTTTATAAATGAAGAAGTATATGTCACTCAGCCACCCGGATTTGAAGACCACAAACTGCCTGGACATGTTTACAAACTTAAGAAGGCTCTCTATGGACTTAAACAAGCTTCTAGGCAATGGTATGAAAGGCTAAGTAATTTTCTGCTATCCAAGAATTATCAAAGAGGTCAAGTAGACAAAACTCTCTTTATTAAGAATTCTGAAAATGATATAATTTTAGTTCAAGTGTATGTTGATGATATAATTTTTGGATCAACTAATGAACTTCTTTGTCAAGAATTTGCATTAGATATGCAGGGGGAGTTTGAAATGTCTATGATGGGGGAGTTGAATTACTTCCTAGGACTGCATATCAAACAATTACAGAATGACACATTCTTAAATCAGTCAAAGTATTGCAGAGATGTCTTGAAGAAGTTTGAAATGGATAGTTGCAAAGAGGCATCAACTCCAATTGCAAATAGTTGCTATCTAGATGCAGATGAACATGGAACACCAGGTGATCAAACCAAGTTCAGATGACTAATTGGATTTTTGCTCTATCTCACAACAAGTAGACCTGGCATAACCTTTGCTGTGTGCATGTGTGCAAGATTCCAAGCAAATCCAAAGGAGTCTCATTTCAATACTGCTAAACGGATTCTCAAGTATCTCAAAGGGACAACAAATGTTGGCTTGTGGTATCCAAATGAAGCAACACTTAATCTCAAAGGCTACTTAGATTCAGACTTTGGTGGGTGCAAATTAGACAGAAAAAGTACAAGTGGCACATGCCATCTATTTGGAGCAAGTCTAATCTCGTGGAACAACAAGAAGCAAGCATGCGTTGCTCTTTCAACTGCTGAGGCCGAGTACATTGCAGTAAGGAGCTGCTGTCCTCAAATCTATCGGCTGAAACAACAACTTAGTGGCTTTGGTCTTAAAGTCACAAAGGTACCCCTTTTCTGTGATAATACTAGTGCCATAAATCTCACTAAAAATCCAGTGCATCATTCTAGAACTAAGCATATTGAGATTAAGCATCATTTCATTAGAGAAAAAGTGAGTAATGGTATATGTGAAATTAAATTCATTGAATATGAAAAATAACTAGCATACTTTTTCACTAAACCACTTGCTAAGACAAATTTAATTACCTAATAACAGAATTAGGCATATTGGCTTATTCAAATATTGCATAAGTCAGAACTGCATAATATTTCTGCTCACTGTCGCCCAAATCAGTTTATATGTGTTTGGAATTAATTTATTGCGCTAACAGAATTCACCGTGAAAATTTCGTAATTGTTGTTTTGTCTTTTGTGCAATTAACTCACGTGACTTGAGCAAAATAAATGAGAAAGGATTTGAAGAATCAAATCCGCAGAGCAGACTGTAATGAGCAGAAGATCCATAACCGTCGTTCCAAATCTCACTCAGCATGCCTTTATTGAGCCACAAAATTGCCACCTGTCCTCATATAATTGGAAATGAAAAAGGTAATATCTGTGCATAGTAGCTGAATCGATTAGTATTCTGCAAATTTCCATTATGAAACCATATTGTCTGATTGACCTATCAGGTACGCTATCATTTATCGAAAATTGCACAAGAGTTAATTCAAAGGTTTTTAAATTTATGTCGTTTGGGTGTGCCGATTGACTATGTTTGTGTTTTCCTATAAATGTTACATTGCACATAGGCATTTTGCATTTGCATACTTCAGAAAAACACAAAGCTCCAAACCCATTTCTCTGCAACTCAAAAGTTCTTCCATGGCCTCCCCCAAGCAATCCGAGGAAGCGAACCAAGGAAGTTGCTAGTGCTGGAAGGCACATTGACACTTAGGGCCATCTCGAAGGATGGTTTGCAAATGTTTGTGGCAAAGGAACTGAGGCTAGTATCAACTTTTATCTGACCACAGTCAGTCGAAAAGTGATCAACACTCCGAAACATGTGAGCCTGGACTGGTTAAAATCGGAAGAGCTGTTGGATGTTGCTGAATCGTTGGAGTTTCAAGGGCTCGAGAAATTTTTCAGGCTCACAGGAAACATATATCCAGACCTGACGAAGGTCTTCTTCACCAACTTGAAGGTGAAGGGAGATAGGTTCGAGTCAAGGGTCAAAGGAGTAATCATGGATATCACTCATGAAGTTTGGAAGACAGTAACTAGTCTCAAGTGTGACGGACTGAAGCTTGGAAAAGGAACTATTGAAGGTCTTGAAGAATACAACAAAGTGACCTTCTACAGAAGCTGTTTGAGAAACCCACAGGCTGCTGGAAAAGGGTTCCAGGTTGGCGGTCTCTCTGTGTATCCAAGAATTTTGGCGTTCATTATAGTGTGGATTCTTACTTCACGGGGACATAATCATGTTGTGTTGCATGAGGAAGATTTGATCCTGATGAACTGTATTAGGAATCAGATAAAGGTAAACTGGCCATCTGTGATTGAAATGCAGTTGGAAAAGGCAAAAAGGCTAATGGATTGTAGAATCCTGTATGTGGTACTCATATCGAAGTTCATTTAGTACTTTAAAGTACCTGACGAAGGAGAATTGATTGAACCGATAAAGCAGGCATTTGAGATGAATACCACCAACTTCAACAAAATGGGTCTGATAAAAGTGAATGGTCAATGGAGGTTTCCAACAGAGGAAGATAAGGAGTCGGAAGAGTCTACTGATGCTACTGTTGATGCTTCATATAATGCTGACAGTGGAGCACCTGAGGCTGATGCTAATAAAGACAATGTTGAAGGGGGAGCTACTGAAGGAGCTGCTGGCAACGCACCAATAGATATTAAAGATGATACTACGGGGGAAAATGAAAAGAACTCAGAGTTTTCAAAATTTACACAAGATATTTTGGACGAGCTGGACGCAATTTCTATTGAGCAGAAGAGCAATCAAGAAACCAATATAACTCGGTTTGAGAATTTGGAGCAACAGGTCGAAGCTGTGTTGGATAAATTGGCCACAATGGCTGTTTGGAATGAGCCAATTGAGTAAATCATGCATTTCATAGGCATTTTATCCTATTTGATGAATCCATAGGAGGAGAAATGTAATGTGTGTGTGGCATGTTCTGTTGCGCGTCCTGTTCTATTCTGGTTGTTCTGTTTCTGTGCTGCTTCTGCTGGTTTGTTATTAGGTTTCATGTTAATGTTGTTCATGTTAATGGTTTTTGATATTTTGAATAGGTCTACCTAGATTTATCAAATACCCATTTTGATCAGGATTTATTCCTGTTGTTGTTGCTGTTGTTGAACTAGTTTTTGTCTTAGTGAAGTTCTATTTTAACCATTTCAAATGATGTAGTGATGTATTGTTGTTCTATGCTGAAATTGAGAATTCATGTATTATCATGCTTTGACAGGAATTATGAATGAAAGGATCTAGTTTTATGTGTTACAAGTTCTATGACAAACTATTACTTTCACTAGTTTCTTCTATGCAGTTGCATATTATAAACCACTCACACACTGGAATGTCTTCATCAAATAGGGGGAGATTGTAGTACTTTCACAAGACTAATGATTTGATGAAGCCATGCAAGACAATCCCAACAAGACAAAGCAAGCAAGCAATTGGATGTGGTTTAGGTCTTGTCTGGTGTGAGTGGGTTTAGGCTTGATTGGCAAAGAACCTATGCAAAGTCGAGGAGAAGTCCAACATCACAATGGTCTAAAAAGTGTTTAAAAAATCTAAACAAAAAGAGTTAGCTATGTTTTGGTTCAAATTGATTTTTAAATACTGCACTGGGCAAAAATAAAGCGATTTCCGTATTCATGAAATCGAGTTATTTGATGCCTGGCAGAACTGAATTAACTATTTTTTGAAAATAGAATTGGCGTTTTTTCTTCTATAAAAACAACAAGGTTTCTAACATGCGACAGTGACTGAAAAACGAAAATAGAAAATCATTACAGTTGAATACTGTGAAAAACACTTTTATGAAATTGAGAGTTCTTGAGAAAAATCAATTGAGGCTTTCAGTTGAAGAGTAACGCTTGACCAACACTGTGCTATTGGAGTTCTTCAGCACTGTGCAAAGGCCTCTTTTGCGTGCCAATCAGGGAGTTTTTCTTTACCATTCTTGATCCCTTTTTGTATCAAGATTTGTGTAAATTGGTTGTAAATCTGTGAAATATTTGAAATATTGTATTGTTGTAGGCTATAGGTTTTAGCCTGTGTGTGATTGCTGATTTGAGTGGGGACTACGGGGAGTAGATGCTCAATTCAGTGGGTGTTTGATTCTTACGAGGAGTAAGAATTGTGTAATTGTTTGTGTTTGAACAATTGATTAAAGTTAGTGAAATTTTTTTTGCTAGAGGGGCAAAGGGGACTGGACGTAGCCCTTGAGGAAGGGTGAACCAGTATAATTGACTGTGTTCTGCTGTTCTTGACCCTTCTCTTTCAATTTTGTATTGTTCTTACACTGCACATTGAATTTAATTGAAAGTTGAATTAATTCGTGATAATCTTGATAAAACTGGTTTAAGTTCTTTACTAAAAATTGAATTTGTTCATTATAAATTGAACTCGTTGTTGGTTCTGATAAATCTGCTGTAGTTGCCAAAGAAATCTTGCTTAACAAATTGTTTCTTTTCAAATTCTATATTACATATAAGATTCTGGATCTGTGGTTTTACAAAGAATTGAAACTGTGTTTGAATAGGTGTGGTACTGTAGAATTTGTGTTCTTGTTCTGAGTTCTTAGTATAACTGGACTATTGAAATTACATTTTGTATAATTCTCAAGTTTGTATCAACTGCTAAAATTGAGTCTTGATTTTGATAATTAGCCTCTGCAATCTTGCTGGTGTTAGGAGACTTTATCAGATCTATTAATATTGATTGAAATCAACATAGAACTGTCTTAAGTATTTCAAACAAATAAATTTTGTAATTTTGTTCTCCCTTGCTCTTAATCAAATTTGTAATTTTGTGTGATTCATTTCTTAGTGTAATATTTCTCTCGAAACAGTGTGAATTTGATCTGCATAAAGTGCTATTGTGTGATTGTGAATCTACTATGTGTGTTGTTTGAAATTTTCTTTCTGAGTGTAAAACAAATTGATTCATTCGTGGCATGAATCAATTTATTTCTTCACTGCACCTTATATCTTTAGCACTGAGATTTATTAAAGTTTTTTTTTTAAATTGTGAAAACTATTTTCAGAGGTCAAAATTATTAAAAAATCTTTCAAAGTTCAATTCACGCTCCCTCTGGAACTCAACCTAAAACGTTTTTAGCAAGTATGGAGAGAACTCAATGCCTAAATGTCATGGATGAGGAGATGAATTCACTTCATTCTAAACAATACCAGAACTTTTATTTGTAGACCTAAGGGTCTAGATTGGTTAGTTTTAAATGAAGGTTTGGGAACTAATAAAAAAAGATTCATGGCCAGACTTTTGGCTAAAGGTTTTATCCATAGGGAATGAATTGATTATAATGAGGTTTTCTCTTTGGTTGTGAAGAAAAAATCCATTTAGATGTTAGCCAAATCCATTCAGATGTTGTTAGTCAAGGTTGTTAACCTTAATCTTGAGCTAGAATAGATGGGTGTTAAGATTGCATTTTTAATGGAAACTTGGATAAGACTATCAACATGAAGCAACTAGAAGGATTCGTGGTAGGAGACAAGAATAATTATGTTTGTAAGTTAAACATATCTTTATATGGTCTGAAATAATCTCCAAGGCAATGGAATAAAAAATTTGATGAGTCCATTTCAAGCATTGGTTTTGAACGTAGCTAGTAGGGCAATTACGTATACTTCAAGTTTCTAGTAGAATGTCACTTTAGAATATTGCTACTATACGTCAATGACATTCTGATAACAAGCAAGCAATAGTAAATATCAAATTGATAAAACTAAGGTTGAGTTGTACAACGAGTTTGATATGAAGGACCTTGGAGCTTATAGGAAGATTTTGGAGATTGAGGTCACTGAACAACATGATTTAAAGTGTTTATAATTGTTTCAGGAGACTATCTCAGAAAAATCATCGATAAGTTTGGGATGACAAAATTAAAACCTGTATCCACTCCCTCTTGCATCTCACTGTAAGCCAAGTGATGAACAATTTCCAAAGACAGTGGAGGAGCTAAACTACATGGATGACATTCCATATGCTAATATAGTTATTTTGTTATGTACACTATGGTCTTCACATGCACTAACATATCTTATGTTGTGAGTGTGGTTAGCTGGTTCATGTATAATCCTAAACGGGCTCATTGATAAGCTATTAAATGAATTCTTCATTATTTGAAAGGATCACTTGGAAGAAGAGTCTTGGTTTATGGTGAAACTAGAAGGTTTAATAGAGATGTTCCACTAGAAGGATTTGTTGACTCATATTTTGTTAGATGTTTAGACAGTAGGAAATCATTCATGGACTATATCTTTAATGCATATGGTACTGCTATTAGCTAGAAGGCATATTTACATAAGGTAGTGACTTTGTCAACCATTGAGACAAAATATATTGCCATGATAGAGGTTGTGAAAGAAACTTTGTGCTTGAAGGGTCTAACAAATGAGCTAAAGGTGTAAGATCAAGCTGTTGTTGTCTATTGTGATAACAACAATGCTATACGATTATCTAAGAACAAAGTTTACCATGAAAGAACAAGAAACAGTGATGTCAAACTACATTTCACGAGAGATAAATTACTCAAATATATGTAAAGGTGGAGAAGGTCTCTAATATGATAGCAAAAGTTTTGTTTGATAATAAGTTCTTTCATTTCTTGGATTTAACCCAACTAATTAGTGATTAAGCTTGTGATAGGATTAATGGCAGTGAGTGTTTTATCAATTAGAAGATTTGTATTGAGTCAAGGAGAAGATTTATATAGATTGGTTTTGTAAAATCTTAGTTAAAGGTCTTAGATTGTTTAATATAATGGATTGTCTAATAGTTCAAAAGCATCTAGTGGTACAAGATGATTTTTTTTACCAAATCATTTGTCTTCTTCTTGTTGCTATCACAAGAGAAAATTAGAGATTAGATCGTCCACTTTACATCAATTATAACTTTCTTTGTTTGTTATCAAAATATTTTTAGTTTGATCTTTTGATCTCAGATGTGAAACATTGTTCACATGTCTTCTTCAACTGTTTTGGTGTATTTTATAAAAATTAGTTTTGACAATTATTTTCTATATATATAAGATCTTATATAAATTAGTGGAATCAACCTACAATTGAGAGTTATTTTTGAAAGAAATTTTAAATTGTAATATCTATTTTTTAATAAATTTCTACCTATAAATATAAATTAAAATTAGTTAATATTTGAATAAAGTTAAATTTTTTGGTTTGTTTCCTTTATTATTTTTTCTTGTTTAATCATATAAATGTTTTTGTAAATTCTTCGTTATCATTTATTATATTTTTATTGTTAGACGGTGTAATAAGAGATATTTGTTAACAACAACATCAAATTATAAAAGAGACTGAACCTTGGTTACGCTGAAAACATTAAGAGTCCTTATATTCTTTTAATCCCGTATTTTGTGCCATTTGTACATTCTCAATAATTGAAAATACAGAAGCTACAAAATGATCAGATAATAAGAAAAATTTAAAATATTAGAGAAAATGAGAAAACATTTCAAAAGAATGGAAAATACTTTGAAAAACATAAGAATGTGGATTGAAATGTATTTCAAATTATCTACCTCATTAGGCTTAAATTTGTAAATTCAACGTAGTTTCGCAAACCTGTATGTTTTTCTTTTTTTAAAAAAAAAATACTATTTACAGATATAATTTCGACAAACAAAAGTAAAATTGTGCTGCGACTTTAATATTAAGGCAAATATTTCATATTTTTGTTTTATCTTTAGCTATATTTGAAAATAAAAAAATTATGTAAACTAATCATAGTAACACCACGTATCAACAGCATAATATATTATAAATTATTAAATTCCTTCAATAGCATAACTATTATGCATTATCTATTGTTTTTTATGTAATTATTTTTTTTAAAAGTAAAGAGAAAGCGAATGCCTCTTTTTCATTGGTTTACAACAATATGGGGTATATTTTATATTTCTGTTTTAATTTTAATTATATTTTAAAATTTAAATATTACGAAAACTACCGTATTATACAACAATAAAAATTGTGGAGATACATTACCTATTCACTTACAATAACCTTACACAAGAACTATACAATATTGTAACAACCTAGAAAATTTGTCATTTGAGTAGAAGTGGTAGAAGTGGAATGAACACTTGATTATTATATTATTAAACTGAAAACGCATATTTATAGAAAAAGTATGTAGTCAAGTCTCATTTTCACTCGAGCCATCATCTCTCTAAAACCCCTAACTCTCTTTTTCCTCTGACTTCTCTCTAAGTCTTCGCTTCCGTACCTCATCTGTTTCTCAAGCGGAGCTCATCGTTGGACTTGTGAGGGAGAATAGAGCAAGTATACCCGATCAGAATCTCCGTTAGAGTAAGTTCATTTTCTGTCCTCTTCCCTTAGAGCCATTTTTAGGTTTTCATTTTCCTCTATCTTATGAGCTTGCATGTGGCCTCTGAGTTATCAGATAATGCCTTTGTGAGCTCAGTTGCTAGTGTTTTAGTCTGATCGTTGATCAGAGGTCCCTCTTTGGTGCAGATTCGAGTTCTTGAAGATCTTAGGCTTTGGGACTGTTAGAGAGAACTTCTAGTGCAATTCAGGTAAGGGAAGCTGACTTGCATTTTACTTGATTCCAATTTGTTTGTGAGTTACGGTTTCATTCAAAATATGTTTGTGAAAATGCATCTGTGATGGTTTATTTGCTGGCATGAAATTTAAGTTGAGTTTGTGATAGTTTATTTATTCTGGTATGCATGATGAGTATGTGGAAATTGATGGAATGCAAGTTGAATTCCTAGTTAAGTTAGTCATCTGAGACATGTGTAGTAGCTCTGTGATAGTAAAAACTGCATAAATTGTCTGATAACTTATGTTTTCTGCATAATTCGCCCAGGCGACGGTATCTCGCCCAGGCGAGAATGGTTTCGAGTAGCAAGTATGCTTTCTGGACTATTTTTGCCCAGGCGGGAAGTTCCTCACCCAGGCGAGAAAGTAGTTTCGCTCAAGCGAGGGTACAGTCGCCTAGGCAAGAAAGCCCCTGGAACAAGTGTGCTCTCTAGAGTGTTTTTGCCTAGGCGAGAGTGTTTTCGCCCAAGTGATGAGGTATTCTCGCCCAGGCGAGAGTATTTTCGCTAAGGCGAAAAAAGACCCTACTTTCTGGATTATTTTCGCCCAAGCGATAAATTTTTCGCTCAGGCGATAAATTTTTCGCTCAGGCGAGGGGTATTTTCGCCCGGGCGAAATTAGTCTAGCTCAAGCTAAAAAAATTTTTTTTTTTTGGCTTTTTGTTTTCAATTGTTTAACTCTTTTGGAATGCAATGTATGTATTTAATAAAATAGATTAATTGATGATTTAAATTTAATTATATTGATGGTTTAGTGACTTCTTTAAATGTTGAGATTGAAGTGGAGATTGAGATTTAAAAGTGAATGAATGCATGAGTAGAGATCTATATTGTGATGTGATATTATTAAAAGTGTTGATAAAGTTGGTTAAAGACTAGGCATAGTATTTTCAGGAAAGAAAACACCCGTGTCTTGGTTAATTAGGAAATGCATTGTCTAAGGATCTGATCAATAACGATTGATATCCTGACTCTACTAGTAATACAAATCAAATAGATGATCATTACTAGGTGGTGAGAGTTGAAGGAGGTCTAAACTGGGTGACTGTAGCTTGAAACATAGTTGGTCAGAAAAGTCTTAGGAGGACTAACCCTGTCATACATGATTGATGATTCATTTATGTGGAGACTGTGTGGATTCACAACATGGAGATGTATGACAGGTGCATATCTCGGGGTCTATTCAATGCACGAGTCTTCTAGAAGTAGAGTCATGTTTGTAGTGTGTTAGATTCTTATATTGTGATGATACATGAAATTGAATGTTTTTGATTTGTTAAAATTTGGTTAGCTTACCCTTTGCTTTTGGTTGTATTGTGTTTGATTTTCTATCTGTGATGATCGTGTCTTGACACAGGAGCAGATAGTGCTGCAGATGGATCTTTGGGAGATCATCTATGTTGAAAGATGTTGTTAAGAATAGTATTATATTTTGAAAAACTTGTATATGATATTGTAAACATGTTTTGAAATTTCAGTTTAGCATTATTATGTAATCTTGATGCTTGTTAACTATGGAGTACTGTAAGATCTGCATGATGCTAATACTTTAGTTACCTTAATAGAAGCTTTAATTTTATGGGATGTTACAAATATAATTTATTTTTCTTGTATTTCTTTTGTATAAATCTGCAATCTACACATTTCTCTGATTTATTTAAATTATAAATTACAAACAAAATATAAATTATAACAGTAATATATACATATATATATATATATATAGATATATATATATATACACACATAT
>Ga0209489_101791_pt1 | contig 44109 bp, 18 predicted proteins | sample SiratrowhiteBW_FD_187527 | JGI IMG/M metagenome (GOLD analysis project Ga0209489, IMG submission 187527) | Root nodule microbial communities of legume samples collected from California, USA - Siratro white BW (SPAdes) (version 2) | ecosystem: Host-associated > Plants > Roots > Nodule | place... | reverse complement strand
ATATTTACACTACAAAAAAAAAAAAATATTGCCGACAAGACAAATTCATCAAAAACACTAAAAATCTGTCGATAAATTGATTGTATATAAATATATCGACGAATTTCTAAGTCCGTCGGTAATTACCGACAAATTATTGAGTTTGTCGGTAATTACCGACGAATTTATAATAAATTCGTCGATAAATTTAGCTACGGATAATATTTATCAATAAAATCATCGATAATTTAAATTTTTCTTATAATATTAAGATAGTTTTTTTTTTATTTTTTACTTTTGTACTATTAGAAAATTAGCCAATAGTGATTGAAATTTTAATAATAGACAAAATTAGTAATAGTAACGAATTTCATAATCACTTAAATTAGGAAACATAACTTTGATAGTGTTTAGTGACTGAATTAGTTATTGATTCAATAACTAAAATCATTTTTTAAAAATTTTAAACTGAATTTAATAATTAAATATTCATTACTAAGTCACTAAAAATATTTTTTTTATTTTTTTTAAGTTATATATTCTATAAAATTCACCAAAAATGAACCAGTTTAAGATAATTAAAATACATTCAAAATTAGCATATATTTAGAAAATCATATAATTTAAAGAATGATATACAACTATAATGTTATTTGAAGAAATTTGACTCATATAGCAAGATTCCCAGACTTTTTTACACACATAACACACCGTACCATTTAAGACGTGCATCTCCATACTTTCTTCCTGAATTGACTATAATATCTTTAATAAAACTAAACTAAATAAATTCTAGATCTCTTAAACTTGTTGTAATTTGAATTATATAATTTAGAATAATAAAAATATATTTTAGACTGCAAATATTTCAGATTATATAATTTAAAATATAAAAAACTATATTTTAGATTATACAATTTTAAATAAAAAATTATATTTTAAATTGTATAATTTAAAATAAAAAAATTATATTCTAAATTTTATAATCTCAAACAAAATTTTAGATATTTTAGAAAATATATAAAGATGCAGGACGAGGCGAAGGAGGTTAACGCCTCAAAATATATAATTCAGAAGTGTGTTCCAAAAACCACCGAATTCTGCCTTATGTTTGGGCTGCTTCTTGCTAGGATCGGGAATCGAATTCTGTGTAGTTTTGTCAATTTTTCTTTTATTTAAAAATAAAGTACAGATGGAAATTAAAAAAAATAATTAATTTAGAAGAAATTATATTTTATTTATCGTAAAATTTATAGAAAATTAATTATATTTAATAAGTGTGTAAGATTTAATCATGTATACAGCTAATTCTAGAAAATTAATTATAAAACTTTAGGAATATATAAATAGGGAGAGAGAGAAAACTAATTATAAATAATTTAGGAATAAGGTAAAAAAATAATAATTGTGAAAAATAATTTTGAGAATTGTTGTAGTAATTTTTTAGAAAAATAAAATTTAAATTATAATAAATGGTTGAATGCAAAAAATGTGTGATATACAGATGTAGAAAAGTATAAATGTAAAATATTGAATAACAAAGTTATTATGGTGTACATGTTTAATTAATTAATAATAATATTAATAATAATAATAATAATAATATTTTTTTAAGGATTCGAATACTTGGTAATTAAGTAAAAGATCCGTAAAAATTGATTTTTTAAATAAATCAATAAGACATGCATAAGCAAATAACTTATTATATTAATTGATTCTAATGATGTATTACAAAACTAAAACATGATTAATTATGAAAGGTTGGGACAAAGTTATCCGGATAATAATTTCTTGTATCATAATAAAAGTATTATTTTAGTTGACCTTTAGATATTCATTCAGTCATAATTTTTTTATGATTTTGGACTATCTTTGAAACTTTTTCTAGTTATTGAATTGGAACAAAGTTAAAAATTTACCTTTGTTTGACCAATAATCTTAATAATCTTAATGTCTTGTTCACTACATCCAACATGTAAATAGAATTGATGTGATTTACGAATATATATATATATATATATATATATATATATATATATATATATATATATATATAATAACCAACGTAAATCATAGCATTGATTTTTCTCCCTTTTGGAATGAAAAACTTATTATACCTTGTGTATGTAATTACATGACGGTAGAGAAAATTCACAAATTTCTTATTTCCTTGAATACTATATTTATAAATTCTGCTAACTTCTATTACCCTTGTGTATGTAAGTACCCTTCGAATTTTATCAATCAAGTTTGTTATTCCTGAATTAGTTTCCATTATTATATTATAACAAGAGTTTAGAAATCTTTCTTCCCTCTACTTACCATAAATTTTAAAATTTATGTATTTCTCAAATTCATGTTTCCTTCAAATATGTGTGCTTTAAATTAATTATTTATTCAAAATTAATTTCTCTAAATTAATATATTACATAAACTTATTTTTCAAAATTAATATATTTTTCACAACTCAATAAAATCAACTAAAGCACATGCATTTCATTCCATTAGTTGCTTACAATCTTTTTTTTTTCACAAAAGTTTTCTTGTTTCCAAATTTATAAAGTAATGATAGGTTGACAACCTGACGTGGCATTACACCTAGGTTACAACCTCACGTGACGCTTACGTGGCCAATTGTTTCTTACATGGCATTAGTCATCCAGCGTGACAGTGACTGAAAAATAGGATTTCAGTAGCTTTTGTTTGTCTTTCATTCTAAGTGGTTAACTGTATGTACTTAAGTGATTAACTATGAATTACTTACTGACCGCACATCGAAGCCTCCAATTTGGTGCAACCCTAACCTCCACATATAAAATCTTTACAAGTTTTCCATTGTGGAACTGAACACGGGTTTGACATTGGTTGCTCCTAAAACCACCACTACCATAACTAAGGAATGCACAGTCCTAAAAAGTCATTGTCAGCACTGGAATTGTATATGTTTAACAGTATGTACTTAAGTGTTTAACTGGGCTTTAGCTGTTGACTACCCATCGCAACCACGAATTAAGTGTACCCCTGACCTATACAAGTGAAATATTTACATGTTTTCCATTGTGGGAGTGAACACAGGTGTGGCATGGTTCATCCTAAAACCCTCGACCCCTACCATAACTAAGTAATGGACAGTCCTGATAAGTTATTACCAGAAGTGGATATTCTAAATGCTTAACCCTATGTACTTAAGTGTTTAATTAGCCATTACTTACTGACCACACATTAAAGCCACCAATTTAATGCACCCCTAACCTGCAAAAGTGAAATACCAAATCAAAACCTATAAATCAAAAGCAAAAATCAACACAAAAACAATCAAATTAAGAAAAAAAAAAAACTAATGTAACAATTTTTACCTTGTCATTCGTTTCGTTCTCCTTCTCTTCTTTGTTTTTTGTCAACCTGTCACCGTCACAGGTTCTCATTCTCTCGAGTGTTCTCCCCTAAACCCACAAACACAGAAAGGAAGTGTTTTATTGTCGTTGTCCACCTCACCCACCATCCGTTGCACGCAGTTCATATGTTTTCGCTCAGACTATGGGACTCTGCACATCCCACCTCACTCAACCCACGAAGCAAAGCCTTTCCTTTCAAACGTTCTAAACGTTGCAAAAAACCTATAATGCCCTCAACTACTAATAATGTCCCTCCCCACAAAATACCACATATGCCCCTCAGTTATTTAGAAAAATTTGTCACATATGCGATTGACAAAAGATTGGTAGCCACGTGTGGTTGTCAAACTAATATTTTCCTTTCTTAAAATATGTATGCTTTAAATTAATTATTTATTCAAAACTAATTTCTCTATATTAATATATTTTTCACGACTCAATAAATTCAACTATATCACATGCATTCCATTAATTGCTTACAATCTTTAATTATTTTTTTCACAAAAGTTTTCTTGTTCTCAAATTTATATTTTCTTAAAATATGTGTTCTTTAAATTAATTATTTATTCAAAATTAATTTCTATAAATTAATATATTACATAAACTTATTTTTCAAAATTCAATAAATTCAACTATATCACATGCATTACATTCCATTAGTTGCTTACAATCTCTTTCACAAAAGTTTTCTTGTTTAAGAATTTATCTATTTTTAAGAAATATCTATTTTTAAACTTTTATTCATCTAATTTTTTACATATCCAATAGTTGAATCATATACACTTACTAAATATAATTAATTTTATATACTTTCTAAATAAATGCAATTTTCTCTCAATATTTCTCCTAAATTCATTAATTTCTATATTTTTCTTTTCAAAAAAATTCCAGCATCGCCTTCTAAGCCCACTAAACAGAGGATACAACTGAACTTTACTAGGAATAATGTGTCTGCAAGCACACCATAGGAGCAATTAAAAATAATAGAATTAGCATTGTTCCAGAGATTTACATGGATATGTTGCTTGCCTTTAGTCTATAGGACTGAATGCAATGATAAACATCCTGCTCCCAAAAGGTACATCTTCAGAAGTGGATGAAGCTGCCTTCTAGAGACTTGATGCTGAATTTACTGTTATTATTTTTCATGCATCAGTATAACTTTCTGTGGGAATCGTTTCAAGTTAATTACTGTAAATTACATAACCACTTGTCATGATTTTCTCAGAGAAGCTCTTTAGGGAACATTGCAAGTTTACATGTGACTTGCATAAATAAAAATTATTTCAAAATTTCATACTTACCAGTATAAAATTAATTTAGGAAACAATATCCAACCAAACACTAACGAAACAAGAGGACATACCTTCATCAGGAAAATATTGCCACTCCACTAAACCGTGGAAATTAATAACCACTTTTCTGCTGGAAAAGGATTCTTATCAAAAACATTTCACAAACGAGGCGAATATGTTGATTTCATTTCTCTCTTGTAAAGTGACCTTGTGAACACGACATGGTAACAACTAAAGCTTAAAAAAAATACAGAATAGAGCTGCAATATATGACTAAATGAAGCGAGTATATAGCGGAGAGAAAAATATCTACTTGTTCTTGTATGGAGAAGGTTCACATCATTCAAAACTGCTCTGCACAATTACTACCTTCTTCAGTTTGAAGAGTCATCAAAAAGAGTAAATTACATCATCTACAATATCTGGATATACCACATGACCACCAAAAGGTCCATACAGCAAACTCATTTTTAAAGTGACCAGAAGAAACTGTTGATCCAGATCAGGCACAGAACGCTGAAATGTCCATAGCTAATCTTCTCTGCTGTGCCACAAATGATATAAGCTTGTTATCATTGATGATCGACCAAATAAAGTTTAACATATATTTTCTCTAACATGAAGCTACTTAATACACCATGAGAGATTATTGCAGGACATGCAAGTGATTTTACAAAGTTTTATACGGTCACTGTTTTACAGAAACATGATTGTCATTCTTTCGTAGTTTATGTGCAACTTTTCATACACAGAAGCCTGGTGAGCTAAGCAATAAAATCTCCCGTAGTTTCATGCTGTCAGATCACCACTAGAATAAGCCACTAAAACTGGACACTTAGATTGCGAAAGTATGACACTGAATTATTCTCAATATCAATAGCATTAGTTTATTTTCCACTAAAAATAAAAACCACATGTTTTACCATTGTAATGATATTATTAGGTAAGTGTTCCAATATAAATTGATAGTAAAAACGAAAAAAGGGGAAAAGAGATGATGATGATGATGATGAAACAAAAGTACCATTGTACTAAGTTTAAACCTCCCCTATTGCACATCTATCAACTAAAGAATGAAAGAGATCTCTTTCACACAGGAAAGATAGAAGTAGCAGAAAAGGTCTTCAAAGAGAAGGTTTGTCACTGAACCACCAAGCACCTATTAAGTATGAACATGAACATAGCATGGCCTGAAAATACAGTAACAGAATATCACGACATGGTACCATATTCATGTTCCCGTGTGCGAAAATAAAATGAGCAAAATTCAGATTCTCAATATTCTCAATTAATGATTCAACAACACTTCCTAAATTGAGAAGAGAAATGTCAATAACACAATCTCATGAACACTTTCTATTATTGGCTAAATTTTATTGAAAATAACAAATTTGTAAGTCTCACTTCTTCAATGAGTCTCCTCTTAATTAAGTTTAACAAATTGTCCACAGCCTTTTCAAAAAGGGAGACATGGAACCCTGGATATATGCACAACTCAGGAGGTAATAAAAGCTTGTAAGCCACTTGACCTACCCTGCCCATGATCTCAAAAAAAGGACCTTAATACTTGGGAGCTTGCTTTGGGCAAATTTTAGACTTGAGGGTCTGTTGCTTATTGGCTTCAGTTTGAGAAATAACCATTCTTCAATGTTGAAAATCTTCTCGACTCTTTTATTGTCAGTCATATCTTTCATACGACCCTCAGCACGTAGCAAATGTTGATTTAATTGTTTGAAAGTTTTGTCTCCATTGAGTACTTCACATTGTACGGTAGTTCATGATGTATGGCTTCCACCCTTGTTTCTTCTGGTAGATATCGCGTAGGCCTTCCATAGTCTAACTCAAATGGCGTAAAACTCGTGGACACATGGAAGTTAGTATTGTACCAATACTTTATAACATGGACGCACAACACCCACGACTTTTGCTGATCAGATATGAATCATCTAAGAAAGGTCAGCAAGCCCCACCACCTCAGTTTGGCCATTTGACCGAGGGTGATATTATGTACTCATCTTCAATTGAATACCTTGCAACTTAATTCTTTCAGAAAGTTGCTCACTAAAACTGGATGTCGATAGAAATTGGGATACCATGTAGTCGAAAAATCTCCTTTACAAGCACCTCAGCTTGAGTTTTTGTTGTATATAGGTGTTAGATGGGAATGAAATAGTTGTACTTAGACAAATGGTCAACCACAACGAAGACAGCCTCATATCATAGCCTTAAGACTTTGGGAGCTGATTGATAGTTATTTCCAAAATTGTTCTAAAATGCTTAGAGGTTTAAGCAAACCCCAAGGAGCAATAGCTAGGTATTTCTGACGTTGGCATGTATCACATTCTTGCACAAACTTCTAGACCCTCTCTTCACTCTAAACCAAAATAGGTTTGCAGCCAAACATTCATAAGTTATGTAGAATCCCGAATGACCACCTTGTGTGGTATGAAATCCACCTTGTGGGGTAGTATGAAATTCAGTCAATAAAGCGGGAATTCAAACTAATTTTTGATAAAGAAATAATCTCTTTTTACAGTATAGCATGTCATTGCAGTAACTAGAGAGACAAGAACTTCATTCGAAATGTCATTGATAATCTTAGTTAGCTTAGCATCCATTTGAACCTCATCCAAAACTGCTTTGCTATAGGGAAATGAATCATGCTCCCAAACTAAAACTCTCCATGCATTCTGGATAGAGCGTCAACACCTTTATTCTCCAAACCTAGTTTGTATAGGATGTCAAAACGATAACCAAGCAGCTTTATTGCACAATTCAGTTTTCCCCAAAGATCATTTTTTGCAACAAAAGTTCTCTCAAGCCCTTTGGGTCATTACTCTTAAGAAATAAACTTTAAATCTAACTCAACCATATAAAACCGATTTATAAAGTGAGGTTGCACCCATTATGAATTGGCTTTATCTCTAGTCAATGTGAGATCTCCAACAACCACTCCTCACACTAAGACTATCCAGCTTATGCATGAGACTACATATTTATAGGTGGTCAAATAGCAACCTGATAACGGATGATGTGATAGGCCTATCAAATCTTGATAGGATAGACTCTGATACCATCTTAAAAAGTAGACTATAAACCTAACTCAACCTTACGGTCGCCAGTGTTAGATAGCCAAAGCCACTACAATAAACTCTTTCCCGTGTGTTGATTTAGTAGATTTCTCATGTGTTGTTGCCATCTTTTCTTCCATAAATCAAAATCTTTTAGCTCGATGATTATCAATGGTTTAGCTAATTTATCATAATCCAACACAAATTTGCAATACTAGCCCATAAGGCTTAAGAATCCTCTCACTTCCTTTATGGTTTTTGGACCAAACCGATTTAGCACAAAGGTACACATTATCCCTCATAAGACACTATTTCCTGAGTAATCAAAAGAAACATGAGCAAAATGACATTTCGTTTTATTTGCCACAAGCTTATCATCCAACAACACCTATAAAACCTCAATTAAGTGTTCCATATGGGACTCTCATTCTTGACCCTAGATTAGAATGTCAAAGAATACTTTACATATTTTTTCAAAACATACTTTAAGATCTCATTCACTAAAGGCTAAAACCTAGAAGGTGTATTCTTAAAGTACAAAAGGTATTACTATGTATTCATAATAACCCTCGTCAATTCTAAAAATGGTCTTATGCACATCACTAATTTTCACCCATTAGATTTCAAATCTAGTTTAGAAAAAAATTTAGCCCCATGGACCACATCTAACAATTCACTAATGATAGGGATGGGAAACTTATCTGGGATGGTTACTTTGTCTAAAGCTCAATAATCCATACATAGCCTTCATGATTCATCCTTTTTCTTCACCAAAAGAAGAGGAGTAGAAAAAACATTGTGATTGTTTCTGACCAATGTTATCGATATCGGATATTGAAAAGAATATTAGGAACCCCAAAACTCTTTCATGAGATTATAACAGAGATCATAACGGGTTATGATAGAAGCACTGCAATTAAAAGAAAACAATATACACATACAGATAATTTTTAAAAAATAAATACAAAGAAAATATATAATTGTAATGTAAAAATAATGAAAGAGACAACCATAACTAATAATAATATTATGTCTAGAAATTCAAATGATAATAACATCAAAACAAAACACCACAAATTTCAAGTTCAAAACTTATAATAACAACAAAACATAAAATAAATGTCTTAAATTTCTAATTATTTGATCCTTCTTCAATCCCAACATAACTGTTTTCAATATTATCCAATAGGGTATATCCCTCCACCTTTCCCCTTCAAAGAAACTCTTGTGAAAATAAGTAATTTTTCAAACTTAGAATCAGAGTTATTATGCAATTCATTCTGAAAGGCCAATCTTCTCTTTATCCCTCCTTGTTGGGATTGAAGTTGTACCTAAACCTTCTTAGAAGAATGGGAAAACCCAATAACATACCACCACTTGATGGTTGCTTCCTTTCATTAGATCAAACCCCCCCCGCCCCCCAAAACTCATTACACTCATCAATGTATGAACAATAAATATTGCATGCTCAAATAATAATGAAATGAGTTGTCATGAACAATAAATATTACTTGCTCAAATACACTCCATTTGACCTCACATCTTGATGAATTACATGTCAAACTTAAAATCTTGATTGCTAGCTTTTGTTTTGTAGATTGGAAATTGGTGCCCATATTTCTTCCTCCATTGATCTATAAAAATAAAGAAAGTAACTTAGAATATAACCATTATATCTTAACACAACTTAGAAAGCATTCAAGTGTCTCACATGGGGTTGCGGTCTTCCATAATTCTTTGGCAAAGTCATCACCGAAAAGTCTACTTCCACTATTATAAAGATGCAACTCAGTTAAAATATTTTGTTCAAAAACTTTACTTGACATCAACCTCTTTATGCAAGCATACAACCTATTTGTAGCTTCCAAATCATATTCTATTTCTGGTTTGGAATAATAGAACTTTGCACTCAAAAAGTGACCAGCCACATGCAAGAGGTGATGAAGTTGGCATATCATCTATTATCAATGATTGTAAATACATCATTGTATTACTTTCATTGTTATTGAATGACTTCATTATTATTTTCTTAGCTTTCTCCATTACTTCATATATCTAGCCTATAGTTGTTTTTCTTTCCCCATCCACCAGATGAAGTACATAAACAAGAGGTATCATGACTTTGAGGGTAAATACAACATGATTCCAAAATGAAGACATAAGAACAATTTTTGTAGCCTCCCTCCCCTTAGCTTTCTTATATAGCTTATTCTTGCTCCATTCATCAAAAGTGAACATCTTTCTCAAATTTCTCTTCTCTTGATACGATCTTTGTAATGATAAGACATAGCAACCTTTGTAACCATAAGCCTTACCAATTCCCTCTTATTTGTATTTGTCTCAACAAACTCAAGGAACTAGAATGGCTATAAATAAAGCCAACAAGACTAACTCTTCCTTAAATTGTCTTCTTTATTGAAGGAAGTTCTCCAATGTCTTCAACATCAAATCTATACAATGAGCAGCACAAAGAATCCAATAGAGATGAGGTCTTTTCTCTTCCAACAATTTATTATCGAAAACATAATTATTTATATTATCTGTGATAACTTTAACAACATTTTCTTTTCCAATCTCCTCCACAAGGGTATTGAGCATCTCAAATAGCTTTTTCCCTCTCTTCAAAAATTTTAAACCATCAATGGTCTTGACAAACATTATCCTGTAGGGGACCTCAACAAAAAGCTAATCAAACATCATTGCTTTTGTTCAGTCCATGCATTTGACATTATAGAATAACCATGTTTGCTTCATTGCAATTTATGATCATTCAACAACTTTTCAGTTTAGTCAACCTCCTTGTTGAGAAGTGGAACTCTAATTTCATGATAAGTAGGAGCCGGTAAATTAAGTCCATAAGCACCTATAGCATCAATCATATCTTGAAACTCTTCAACCTTACAAGGTTGAATGACAAGCCTGCTTCGTACCAAAATCAAGCAATATATTAAAGAATTGATGCCTTTAAATTTTTGTCACATGTTTCTTTAATATTAGCTTTCCTTAGTTTTTCTTTTATTCTCTTCTCTATTTAAATAGCTAGATTTCTATAAAACATATCCATTGATCCTTTTTTCCACCACTATTTCTCCCATTATCATTACTGGCTATGGAAATTTCAACTTCGTCTTCACTCTCATTATTATCATAAGCCACACTATATACAATATTGATGGAAGAGGTGGTTTTTTTAAAAAACAAAAATAAAAAATCCAAAGCTCTTCTCTCACATTTTTAGAAGTCTTGGTGCAAGAAACAACATTGTCTTTCTTTGCCATCATATATTCTTTGGCCCTAGTAATTCCTAGGATAGAAAATTACAAGAATCGAACCAAACTTTGTACATTGAATTAACTGAGAATGTTCTATTCTATTCTCAAGTCAGATTTTATTCATATGGTAAAGTCTCGCAAAGGAAATGCTCCTTTCACACATGAAATGTTCCTGTCAACAATTACACAATCAACAAAACATCTCCCACCCTATGGGGGGTTGGTCAATATATAGACCAACTTCGGACTATCATAATAGTGCCAAACTATCAAACTACCTTAACAACTTCTGTCTTTATCTTTTTACACCTTCCAAACTCTATCCTATTCCCCATCATTGGACCTAACACTTTCCCACAATAATTACAAACAGTTGTATTTAAGTTTGTTTCATCCATCAAATGACAATGTTTCCAACCTGGGTCATTTTTGTGGGATGTTCTAGAAGTGTCCAGGTCATTAGTCATTATTGTTGCTAGAAAGTATGTATATTTTTTTAGAAAATAGTTATAGTGGAAATGGAAAAGAAGAAAAAAAAAAATAAGAAGAGGGTTGGTATTGAACAAAAATAATTTGAAAAAAGAAAAAGGCTTGCAATTGGCGGCAATAGCAATGGTAGCAGCAACAGTAATGGCAGTCGAAGGTGTCAGTGATAAAGTCAGTGGCGACAGCAGTTGGACGTTGATGACTGGCGACAGCAGTTGGACGTTGATGACGGTGGTAGCAACGGCGGCGTCAACGACGGTAAACGTTTGTGTCAACAGCAAGTGGCAATGTGATTAAACAACAAAGAGAGGTTGTTGTAATGTGGGTAAGGTATGGCCCAACTCCTTTTAACAAAATGAGCATTTGGGCTAATAACCAAAAAGAAGAATAAGAAAAGAGAGAACAAAGAGAAAATTAGAGTTTCTCTCATACAACCGCCATGATGCAAAAAATAGCTTCCATGGGTTGCCATGAGAAACCTACATCGCCGCTTCCATGTTGAGGCAACAAGCTGTAAAGCTGTCATGTTCTAGCAGAAAGCTTTAAATCTGCCACCAATCTCCGCCATTGCACTTCCATAGTGGATAATCTCTTTGACTTGCCATTTTATCTCATGTTTATTGTGATGAGCCTAAACCCTAAACCAAAGTCTTATCAATCATAGGTCTACATATTGTAGACAAGCATGACATGCCAAACACCTGATCAGAGACAAAAGACAAAGGAAAGAAAAGGGGAAAGAAGAAACAGAAAAATAAAAGAAGAAAAGGTGAAAGAAGAAACAGCGGTGAAAGAAGGATGCAAAAACGACAGCAAGTAGTGACAATACCAATAGTAGTGCAAAGCAAGAGAAAGCACGGGAATACGGGAATGCAGGGAGGTGAGGTAAGATGGTGTGTAGTTGGCAAGAAAGAGTATTGTTACTCTTGTTAGGGTTTGGATTGGGTTTCGCACAATCCATCCAAAAACAATTAGGATTTGCCTTGGGTTAGGTCAGGTCAAGTGAACCAAAGGCTTCTTCTTGTACCCAAGAGACGTGATTTTTGCAACAATTGTTCCATGATGCCATTCTACAACAGCGAAAGCGGTCGCCAAGGACTGCCACATGAAAATCGATTTGTCACCACCTCATGGTGGTTACCGAAAAATCCAACACTAATTTATGCCATTGGCACCGCCATGGCTGATAATGGATAACGATGCTCTAAATAAACAAAAAAGATGCCTCTCTCTGCACACACTCCCCAATATAGCAAAAAACACTTCCAACTAACTAGCCCCCACATACAATTTGCATATCACTCTCCCAACAATGGGCCTGTTACCAATCAAAGGAAAAATACTAGTCTCTGGACCAAAAGGTTTATTTTGGCTGCTAACAATATTCCCATGTCCTATGATTTTTAATTTAGTTGTGTCCCATGCCCTATGATTTTAATTTAGTTGTGTCCCCATGCCTTGAGATTTTTCATTTAGTTGTGTCTCCATGTCCGATCTTCATAGGTCACAAATGAACAAATTAACTTGGAAGAACCTTATACTTGGTCTCTAAAAACCACACCTTTAAATATTATCCAGAGCAGAGTTCTTGTATTGATGATTTGAAACAGAAGATTTAACGAGTAAAGGCAAATGAAAGAGTAAAAAGTGCAAACTTAGGAAGCATAAAGATGGACACTATCTATATGCCCCAATATAACACAAAATGACAACTAAAAATATTTGATAATATAAGGACACAAGGTATAAGCATATATATATATACATTAAAAAATTATTATTATAATTAATATTATTATAAAAGTTTGTATGGTTTTATGTCTAGGTACAAAAGCATAAATTCAACATACAAATATTAAGAAATATACTCCACATGCGCTAAAACATTTAAATCATCTAAGTGTTAAATATCATAATCGATATTCTCATATTCAAAGATTACAGTGCTAGGAGATGTCAAAGCCTGTATTAAGTAACGAGTTTTAGAGTATGAGTGATCACATATGTCCACGATAGGAAGGGTTATTTCCTTTAAGTGCCAGACTATAATATCTGAATCTTAACCGAGAACTTGAATTGTAAAAGGCAAAGTTCACACATCAATAAATTTCATGAAATTGCATATTCAAGTTGAAATCTAAAGTATATATTTTATGAAAAGCTTTAGATGTTTAGCAAAACGGTCCTGGATATATAGCAGTGGAACTTATATGCAGTTTCGCTTGTGCAAACTGGAAAAACATTCTTAGGGACAAGGTCTACTACAGCAAATCTAATATGAATAGAGTGATAAACCACTTGCACAATATAACAGCTCTCCTGTATTTCTTTTTAGTGGATGAATTACTTATTTACTTCAACAAGATTGCTCAAAATGAAAATTCAGCTAAAATGCAATTTAAAAAACAAGACTTACCTGAACAAAAAAAGAAGGGATCACCAGATTTGATACAAGTAGTTATTCTGCAGCAGATCTAAAAATTTTGTGTTTTAACTTCCTATTATGATTTTCCTGTAAAAGTTGATAAAAGAAAAATGAACACGAGTTGACTTAATAAAATTCAATAATTTTCTATCAAGCAGACAGGCAAACAAACAAATATATCACTATTTTTCAATCCTCACAGCAACCAAACTAATCCCTAGTCTAAATCCTTTCCACTTCATGCAGGTTTTCTAGCTGTGCAGTAATCTTGAAAAGTGTGTCTCATTGAGACCACTCATGAATGTAAATATTGATTGATCATTGCATGTCAAATTGGCAAATATATATCAAACATATAGGAAACATGTAGGAACTAAGCAATAGAACAGCTAATGTAAACTGTCAGAAAAAGAACTTGACAAGATTAAAATGGCGGGAAAATATAAATAACTGACAAAACAAAACTACAATGATGAAAGGGGAGAAATTGAGCATGAAGAAAAAGAGACACAATCAACACAAATAACCCAAAAACACAAGTGCATTCAAGCAATCCAGTAAAATATAGTGACTACAAAACAAGTTGTAGGGAAATAAAATGAAAAGATAGAAGATACAAATCAGATCTGAAGAGAAGTAGTCAAAAAAAAAAATGCTTTGAAAAAAACTACAAATAAAAGGCAAACAAACTAATGGGAGCAAAGGAAATTAGCAGGAAAATTAAGAACTGTAAGGGTAGGGTAAAGTAAACAAAATGCAGAAAACAAAGAAGTTGAAAATAGAAGAGTAAAGCGTAAAGAAATATATCAATTATCAAAATGCAGAAAACTAACAATTTTAAAAATAGATTAAAAGCATTGAGCAAAAATACAAACAATAAGTCTAAACATTAAGCCACAAATGTGACTGAAAACTGAAAGAAGATACACAGAAGAATTCATGGAATGATTATAACCAAAAATGTAAATCACATGTATCTGCAAGTTAAATAAAGGAGGAAAAAATAATGTGTGCTAAACATGAAAGTAAATAGCAGGAAATAAGAACTTGGTTGTCACTAGCAGACAGCAGCGCAAAGAGGCCAACCGAAAACCGCTATAGTGGCAGAATGGTATCACAATGACTGGTATCTTGGTCCCTAAGTAGATTTGTATTGCATGACGAATATAATATACATGCTTAAAATTAAATAAAAACACCAAAAATAGAAATCATATTCTGATTAAAGTTTCATAAGACAGAGGTCCAAAACAGCAAAAACTGCAAAACAACATATCAACATGTTCAAAATAAGAAAACAGCAAGAAGAGGTTGGTTGAGCAGGTTAAGTGGAACAGTATGGTGGGCGAAGCCATTGCAGCAGAACAAAAAAGAAGGAATAAAGAAAGGTATCAGAAGTTTCAGATCAGGTGGAAGTGTCACCAGAAGCTTCATTGGAAACTCTTAGTGAAATAGAGAGGCAGAGCATGAGAGGGAAGGGCTGATTTGATAAAGAGGGGAGAGAAAATTATTGACCCATTGCCCAGCTTGGAATTGAGTCCCTTAGGTTAATCCTACATTGCATCACAGAGCTCCCTGAAACAGTAGCATCTGTCCCAATTTGTCCATGCAACGTGGCCCAAGATGCACAATGGCCACAGACTTCTGGCATGGGGAAGCTGCTTTCCACACTGGCATGAAACGTGCTCTACCGGTTACACTAATTAAAATAACTCAACAAAATACTTCTACAAGACTCCAAAACTACAAAAAGGAAAAATGTACATCCACAACATCCCAATTCTCATCAATGCATCAGGCCATGGCCGCAAGGAACATCAGTTTCAATTGATCAACGTCAACCCCTCAACTAAAACCTCAAAAACTTTACTTAAAAACACACTAGTTGACAACAACTCATTCCTAAGCAAAAGCAATAATAATTCTAGTCAATAAACATTGCCCACATTTAAACAACCACTACATTCTGATATTCATCATCATGCTATCTAACAAACAAACGTTCAACATTAACAACAACCACTACGACATTCTAATCGCAATCATCATGTTATGCAATAAATATAATTGTCCAACATTGAAAACAACAACAATTAGTATCTCAATCATTCCAAGGATGAACTTTCATAGTTGGTAGTGTATACATAAAAGACTTTTATACCGCGATCTAAACACAAACAAATTGTCATACACGAGTTTGTTTGGATACAAGCTAGAAGAGGTTTCAAGAGCTTCTCCACAGAAAACATAAAGCTTTCTACAGCAGAGAAGTTCTCAAAGGCTCTTCCTTTGTATCTCTTAGAATGTAGGATTTGGAACTAACTCAATTCTATAAAACTAACTTATAAGGTAGCATTGCCCACACTTATATACTTTAATTCGGTCCCTAGGATCTCCATCAATACCCGAACAGGCACGTGATAAGCTTATAAACTTTACTTAGTGTGTTTGGATTTCAGTTAGGAAATTAAGTTGAGTTGAACTCAACCAGATATGAATAAAAAAGCAACTCAGTGTAGCATCTAACTTAAGGTAAATTTTACTTCTAACTACATCTGAAAAAAAGTCATCAAACACATTGGCATAGTGTTCAATGGAAACTGAAAATGGGTCTGGTGTTCCAATTGAAATCCAAACACAAGCATAGTTACCAATTGATTGACAATGCAAACTTAATTACATGCATGAAAACTAAAGTATAATAGTAATGTCACCTGCTCAAGAACCATAGCAGAACTCTCGTCCACCAAGCTGGTCAAATTCTGAATCTTAACAAGCATTTTCTGATACAACTCCTCCAAACCCTCGGTGTAGCTCCTAGCATCAGACCCAACCATTCTGCTCAACCTCCCAACCTCAAACCCTTCGGCGCACTCGTCGAGCACCCTCTGGTCCTTGGCGGCCAGCTTCATCCCGGCGAGCCTCTGGTCGCCACCATCATCCATAGGGGAGCCGCGGGGACCGCAGTCCAGCGCGGGGAGCCGCGAGTTGGGGGTGAAAGCGCCGTAGTGGCCTCGGAAGGCAGGGCCGATGTTGACGACGTCGAGGGAGCGGGGTTCGAAGCACTGGGGCCCGGTGCGGAACTCGAACGCGCGGTACTCGTGCGTGTGCACGTGCGAGGAGGGCGCGTGGTCGAAGGGAGGGGAAGCTAGGAGGAGAAAGACGCAGGGAGGAAAGAGAGAAGGTAGTTCAGGGGAATTTGAGTCTAGGTTTGGGTTTGCGTTATCGATTGAGGAAGAGAATTCGGAGAGAGAGGAGAGGGAGGAGGTGACGGAGAACTCGCGCATGGAGGGGCGGAGGGCGGAGCGGCGGCGGGCGGAGAACCAGCCGAGGATGGAGGAGTGGGAGCGGAGGGCGGAGGGGAGGACGGCGCCGGAGTAGTCGTGGAAGGAGGGGGAGCAGAGGAAGCCAGTGACGGTGGCGAGGAGGGTGGGGGCGGCGGAGGAAGAGTCGTCGGAGAGTGTGACGGGAATGTGGGTGACGTGGCCGAAGAGGAGGCCGTGGATGGCGGAGGGGGAATTCGAGAAGCGCTGGATGAGGGAGGCGAGTGTGGGGCCGGAAATCGCGATCCTCTGCAACCTCGGTGGATCGTCCATGGCGGCGCTGAGGAAGAGAATGGTGCGAACAACGGATCTTTATTGACAATAGAGTTTTTGAGTCCCTTTTACTTTACCAGTACAGATTCTTGGAATGGTGATACCAAAACACTTTCTGGGGATTCTTTATGCCCTATTATCACAATTTGTTCAGTTGATTGAAATTCATAAAAAAAAAACGCAATAATTTGGTAAATAATATAATTGGTTAACTGTTTTAAATATTTAAAGAAATAATTTAACATAATCATTTTGCATTGGTATATTATAATTTAATCACAAATTACTGTTCATATAATTTATAAAATAATTATTATAGAAATCAACTAACTTATTGAATGTAAAGATTTGGAATTGGATAATAGTATGAAATTATTTTACACTAAAAATAAGTGTATACATTTCAATAATTTTTCATTAGCTTTATAAAATTCAGAGTAGGTTTCTCTGTCATAGATAAATATGTTACTTTAATGTAAAAAAGTTATATCACCTTTTATTTAGAAATCTTCCATTTTATCATGATTTTCTAACTTTAATAAATTGTTAAGTGGTGATAGAGAATGGTAAAATATGTTTTTCATACGAAAAATTTGACAATTTTTGTTTTTAATAAAATAACTTTATAGAAAAGAATTGATTTTTTAGGTTGTTGATCAGTTTCATGAAGTTGACGTTAACCGTGCATTTCTTAACATGATAATTAAAGTGAGGTGATAATTATTTATTTGATATTGTTTTCGCTTTTTATATATCAAGTGTTGATCAATTTTGTTTTTGTCTAAAGAAAAATTAGTGATCTTTTTCAATATATTAGCTCAAATATAACTTATCTTAATACATTGTCTGGATCTCTCAATGGTTTTAATATATTCTTTCAAGTACCATTATTAAGAAATTATATGATACTAAATTTCATAACATTTATTACGTCTAGTAACAATCAATTTTTTTATACGATTTGTATCTCTTATAAATTGTTTAGTAAAAATCTTTATTAAAAGAAATAGGGTTCTCCAATTTCTTTATTGGTTATAACATATATTAATTTGTGGAAAAAAAATTAGATAGATTTCTTAGTGATCTAATACATTAAATTAAATTAAATTAATGATTATATTTCCCAATTAATGATATCGATATGTCAAAACATTGTAAGTTATATGTCGAAAAGGATCTTTATATCTAGTGGTAATCGGACAAAAATTAAACAAATATAATAAGTTAAATTTATTTTATTATTCAATTAAGTTAATCAATGTTTTATTAACTTTTGTTTATTGATTAAAATGTTGTTCGACATATTTTTCATGTGGTATCTATAGTAGGAGACAACTTGTAACTAATGATGAGATGCCAGAAGCTACACATAATTGTATAACTCAGTTTCTGGCCATTATATCAAGGTTAAGACGAAAAGTTTTGCATGTTTTAGGACATAGTTTTTTAAATCTTTTTACCATATTGGAGAGATTATAAGGAGAACTTCCATATTAAACATATTTGTCATATTATGTATTGTAAGTTGTAAGTCATATTTTTATTTAGTTACATTTTTTTTATGTTCTAGTAATTACGTTGAACTAATAAATTCATTCTTTTATGTACTCAACAAATTGAGTATGGATTTAGATATATGTGAATTTGTTGAGTTATAATCTATTCAAAAGTTTGGAAACATAATAATACTTAGATACATGAATGAGTGACCGTTAAAGACATATATATTTGTCTTTGTACATACATAATTAGTTTAGAATATTTTCTAATTTTGTAATTATCATATTTATCTCACTAATTAGTTAGCCTTTATCATTACTTGTTGGTCTCATTGGCAATTAATTATAATTATATTTAGAAACTACATTATATTTAGGAGTCAAACATAGATTTTATGGCTGATGTGGCAGATAACTACATGTTAGAGGACTCAGATAATGAGGTAGATTTTACTGATATTAATAATTTATGTTTAGCTTATCAAAAAGGAATATCTAATAATGGTATGATTGCATCTGTATATAAAATCATGAAAATAAATTATAAAAATGCTTCAAAGAAATTGAATTAATGCAACAAGAGAAAACTAGTCTAAATGATAGCTCTCTCAAAAATACAGAGCTTTTCCAAGAAAAAAAAATTATGTAATGAAAATACGAACCTTAAAAGCGACCTTGCAGTTTAGAACACAAAACTCAAAAACTTGGAAAATGAACTTGTGTTAATTAGAGAAAAATTAGGAAAATGACCTATTGAATAAAATGAGACAAACATTGATGATATTATAATTGAAAATCTCGGTCTTAGATACGTTTTATGTCATTTAAATACAAATAAAAAATCTCTAAACATGTTAATAAAAAGTTCTAGGAAATCTCATGATAAGAAAGGAATAGGTTGTGATCAAAATAATACATAATCTGGTTCTTCCATTGTACATCCTTATTGTCTACTAATATTTCTATCAGAGCCTTAAAAAATAAACCTTTGAGAAAAACTAACCGTAAAGGACCCAAAGCCATATGGTTACCTAAAAACAAAATAATTCCTCTTGCAAATATGCTCAACTCAAGAAAGACAACACCTGTCATGGTACCTGAACGACACATTACAAGCGAAAGGTCTATATTCCAAGACCTACAAATGAAGAAAGGAGGGAAGGTAATTTTGTAAGGAAATCAACACGACAAGATTATTAGTGGTGGAACGGTAAGTTTGAAACCTACTATGTCTATTAATAATGTTTTACTTGTAGACGGTTTCAAACACAACCTACTTAGCATAAGCCAATTGTGTGATAGTGGGAATAGTGTTGTTTTTAATTGAGATCAATGTATAGTCAATAATTGTAACGAAGCTAGATTATTTGTGGCAAATAGATGTGGTAATATTTATAAAATAGATATGTTTGAGTTGTCAGATTAAAAGGCTTCTTGTCCCATGAACCTAAAAGAAGATCATTGACTGTGACACAGGAAGTGTGGCCATGCTAGCTTAAAGTTACTCTTAAAGCTACAAAAATATAGCCTCATGAGAGGTTTGCCAAACACGTCATTCAAAGATAATCTTCTTTGTGAGTCATTTTTCAAGAAAAAACAAGTCAAAAGTTCTTTTAAAAGTAAGGATGAAGTTTCCACTCAAAGACCTCTTGAATTGATGCACTTAGATCTTTTTGGACCCACTAGAACTGCATATATTAATGGCAAAAGATATGGTCTTGTTATTGTTTATGTTTATTCAAGATAGACATAGGTTAAATTTTTGAAACACAAGGATGAGTATTTCAAAGTCTTTTGTAGGTTTTTAAAACAAGTTCAAAATGAGAAAGGTGTATTAGTTGTAGTTATCAGAAGTCATCATGGAAGAGAATTTGAAAATGAAAACTTTCGAGTCTTTTGTGAAAACTATGGTATTAACCATAACTTTTCTACTCCAAGTACACCATAACAAAATGGTGTTGTTGAGAGGAAGAATATATCTTTACAAGAAATGGCTCGGACGATGCTTAATACTAACTCTGTAACATCCTGATCTTTTATTTTTGTAAAAGAGCCTAACAAAATCAAATTGGGCCTACCATATTGCCAAATATAGACGCAATTCTAATACATTAAAGCCATAGTTAAAGATGAATCAAATTATTGAAGTCATTTAATACTTTGAGATGAGAAGGAATACTTCCTCATTTAATCACCTCAGTTACCACATCCACATAACATGGAGATTCCTCCAATTCAATTCTATTTCAATCCAAAATCCAATTATTATTTATTATTATTATTATTATTAATAATATCATTATTGTTATCATTATTATTATTGTTTTTGTTATTATCACTTATTATTATTATTATTATTACAATGACATTAAGATATCTATTATAAAAAGAATATAGTTGTAAATTTCATATTATATTATTTGTATAAATAATTTTAAAAATCTAAATATATATATATAGAAGAAAAAAAATCATTCTATAACTTAATATTATCTTTGTGTGTTATGCCCAATGCGTATAATTAAGCACGCCCTTAAACCAACTTATCATAAAAAAAAATCAACTTAAAGTTTAGTTTAAAAAGTAATAAAATTATTAATAACTAAGATCTTATTTTCAATTTTTATCTTTAAGGATAAATGTTAAAAAACAATATAAGACTAAAACACTTTGAATGGTTTTACAAAATTCCATAAGGATTGTCTGTTATGATTTTTAGCAGATAAAGGCTCAGAGTAATAACTAGTGTCTCTTTCTTGGGTGAAAAAAAAACAAGGAGGTTTGGAAAAGCAGATTGTGTTTGGTTGGTTAAAATGTTTTGGATAAAGGTTCAGATGATTTACAACACAAGAGGCATGCAAGCACAGTCACGACAGGGAGGGAGGAAAAGGTCTTAGGACACAGATTCATGGGAGAACTAACACGAACCATGGTGCATGCTATGAATATTATATATACATAAACTTAGAAAGATAAGAACAAAAGGACAAACCATAAATTCTAATAAACCACGTTTTTTTCAAATTGGTGCGGAATTTATTCTCCACTACGTCACTTAATCTGACGTCAAGCACCCTCCTAATAAATGCCCTTGCAGCAACTCTTAGCTATAAATATGGAGACTGACTTATTTAAATAGGCTATGAGATACCAAAGAACCAAAAATAATATTTCTCTCACGAAAACAACAACCTTCTTATCCTTCTCCCAAGTTACGTCCTGCAAAAAGAGAAATTTCATTTTTTACCAAAGACTTCAAAAGCCACACAATTCTTTACCAACCTTCTCAAACATCAAAGGTAAGGGAAAAAGAGATATATTGTTTTACCTTCTATTTCTTAAAATATTTTTATAGTGAGGTACCCCAAGCCTCATGTTATTTTTTTTTATTTTATTTCATGTTGATACTGGATTTCAAATATGATTTCTGTATTGTATACTTCACATTCATGATCATGATGTGGTTTATGGATATGGTTTGCGACTGGAGGAATTTGTTCCTTGAGGTTTCAAATGTGCAGAAGATTGTGTGTTATTGGAGGAAGGTTGATATTAATTGATCATTTATCCTGACTATTCACTACTGAAGTATTCCATTATATGATGAGTTATTGAGATTTTATGGAAGTAACGTTTAAGTTTTTTAAATATATATATATATATATATATATATATATATATATATATATATATATATATAAAATGTATATCTCACTTCTCTCTCTCTCTCTCTGTTAAAATATGAATGTATGATAGAGTAATAGTAATGGATGCACCAAATCCTGCACAATCCTTCTCTGTAAACATTTCAGCTTTCTTCCCTGGGAATGATTGGAGGACAAATGTAACAGAGAATTCAATTACATTATGGGGTGTAGCCTTTATAGTTTTTGCCTTCACAAATTTTGAAGATGTACCTTTAACACTGGAAGAACCTGTAGTGGTTACGTTCTACACGCCACCTACGATCCACAACAACCCAATAATTAACTTGTTTGCTTCACCCATGTGATGAAGTCGCATAAGTTTGATAATTGTATGATATGTAATATTTCGTAAGATTAATATATATATATATATATATATATATATATATATATATATATATATATGTGTGTGTGAAGCATAAGTTTAATAAATATTATATGATATCTAAAACTTTTGCAGAGGATATGTATAATAGATGGTATATGTATAAAAAATAATAGGTACTGTAAAATATAATCATGCAAATCAAAAGTGTAGGCGAAAGATGTAAAAATGTTTATTAATGTACATTATAGTTGGAAACGTGTTTCATTCAGTTTTAGTTTAGAAAAATATTTCCTAATAATTTTGATTGTCTGTTTTTACAACTATTTAATTTTTCCGTTATTTGAGCTTGTGTCTTTACAGAGAACCTGCACTTAAACGTCATCCATTGGCCTAAATTACTAAACTTATTAATGGTGGACAAAAAATATTATTTAATGAAGATTGTTAGAAACATATTCTCTAAAACACCCTTTTATTAATCAAAATAATTTACTGAAAGTTACAAAATGAGGAAAACTAACTAAATAAGTTTTGAGAACTGCCAAATTTTGTGATTTTTAATTAATGTCAACCAATAAAAAACTAATAATAACATTTAATCCTTTCCAGAAATTAATCATTCTCCAATAGATCAAATCCATAAATTTTCTCTTTCCGATTTTCAATAGTCTCAATATTTTGGATGAGTAACATCTCTCTATTATTTCTACAATTGATTATGATTATAGTTTAAAAGTATTTATTTTCTACCTTCAAGTATTTATGAAATAAGTCATATTCTATACATATAATCCACTTCTGCCAAATTAAGTAAATGAATAAAATCCTTACACTAAATTTTATACTACTAATAATAATAATAATTTTTGACGTCACAAACTCCACTCCTAAACACTTTTGGGCATAAGCAATTAATATTTCTTGTTATTTATAAAACAAAATTTACATAAGACCCTTGATAAAAAACAGACTCCTTATGAATTGTGGAAAAAAAAAACCAAACATATCTTATTTCCATCTTTTTGGAGTAAAATGTTTTATTCTGAATAATAAAGAAAATCTTAGAAAATTTGACTCTAATAGTGATGAAGGAATCTTACTTGGATATAGAGCATATAACTCTAGAACGTCTCTAGTGGAAGAATCTATTCATGTGAGATTTAATGACTTCAAGCCCAATGAGGCTTTATCAGAGTAGGACAATCCTCTTGATTTCAATTTATAGGAACTACAAGAAAATCTTCCAACATCTATTCAAACATTAGACAATCCATCAAGAGCTTTGGACACACTAAAGGGAGAAAGAAGAGAACTTACAGGAAGGAATTCCACTTTGATTAAAAATCATCTAATTGATGCTATAATTGGTGATCCTAATGAAGGAGTTTCTACACAATCAAAAGTCAGAGACCAAATGACCATGATTTTACAAATTGAACCAAAGAATGTAATGAGGCACTAGAAGACGAAAGTTTGATAGAAGCTATGCGAGTAGAAGTGAATCAATTTAAGAAAAATGAGGGATATATTGATGCAAATTATGCGGGGGGACAAAGTAGATAGGAAAATTACAAGTGGAGGATGTCGCTTCATGGAGGTAATTTAATCTTATGGATGAGTAAGAAGCAGGGAACGATAGTTTTATCCACTGTAAAACCTCAGTATATTTAAGCTGCTCAACGTTGTTCTCACTTGCTTTGGATTAGAAATCAACTTGCTAATTATGGAATTCATGAGACTAACATTCCAATTTTTTTATAATAGTGTTGCTATTAGTCTTTCTAAAAGTCTAATTTTGCATTCAAGAGCCAAGCACTTTGAAATTAAACATCATTTTTATAAGAGATCATGTTCAAAAGAATACCATTGATCTGCAATTTGTCTCAACTGATGAACAATTAGTATATATTTTTACAAAATCTCCTACTGAAGAATGTTTTAAATTTTAGTGGTCCTTTCACCATTTGTTTCTTTTACATGGTGGCTATGAACTTGTGATTCACATGTCCGTACCTTTTATGCCATAAGTCCTCCAAATTCTCCCCCCTCGGCCTTTAAACATTTTCTTAGCAACGATTTTAGAATGGCATGAACAACAAACATTTGATTCACAGTCATCTTGGTGTCTACAATTTTTCCTTTATGAGAATGATAAATTTTGCAAGTACCTTCTTTTATTATAATAACTAAATGCTTTTCTTGAAGTTGACCCATGCTTAGCAAATTGTTGGTCAGTTCTAGCAAAAAATAGACACCACTAACAATTTGAGTGATTCCTTCCTCTTGAAATCTAACACTTCTGTTTCCAAGTACAGGCATTGTTGTGTTGTTGCCCAAATGAGTAGTATGTTTGAAACTTTCATCTAATTCAATGAACCAATTTTTATCATATGATTTGAACACCCAAAGTCAAGGAATCGTATTCCATTGTCTTCTATAAGTTGAACTTCAACATGTACCATGAGTAGTAATTCCTCTTCCCTGTCAAGTTCTGTAAAGTTTACTTTCTTTTCTAGATTTGGACATTCAAACTAATAATGTCCTTGTTTTTTACACCAAAAACAAATGATAGCGCTTCGGTTGACAAATGGTCTGCCTCTTCCTCGCCCCATACCTCTTCTTTGATGATTGTTTCTTCCTCTTCCACGAACAAAATTTTGACCATGTGCAAGTTGCAGAACTTGTTATTCATTCCTTTTCTCTCTAAATTTTTGTCATGAACAAGTAGAGAACTTTGTAGCTCATCCACGATCAACTGATCAATGTCCTTAGATTCCTCTATTGAGGAGACAACAAAATTAAAGTTGTTTGTGAGACATCTAAGACTCTTCTCAACAATTTTGACATCGCTCATATCCCCCCATAATTCTTCTTTAGTCTTCTGAAGTAATCATTCACTCACTACAAGAAAAAGTTAAATTACCGATAGAATTTTATCAACGGGACTTTATCCGTCGGTAAAATACCATTATTGACGATTTTATCGATGGATATTATCCGTTGCTAAATTTATCGACAGATTTATCCGATAAATCCGTCTATAAATTTATATACAATCAATTTACCGATGGATTTTGAGTGTTTTTGATGGATTTATCTCGTCGATATTTTTTTTGTAGTGACTAATTCTCGTGGTTTCATCTCCAGTTTCAAATGTTTGTCTCACTTATTGTAGCTACGCGCATTTCACTTGAGCACTACCTTGATTCTTCACCTTCATTGAATACTACATTTGTTTGGTAGTATCTTAATGTGTTATAGTCTTGAGAATTAATTTCTCAATAGCTTGAAACCAATAATTATTTGCTTTAAGATCCTTGAGCTTTACTTCATTGAAAGTTTGTTGTTGAACCACACTAATTGATTAATTTTCCATTTGTTCTTTGATTCCAAATTCAACAACACTCCAATACTCCTTCTTTGAATGAAGCAGATTTTCCACGAGAGGACTTCAATAATGATTGTCTGTCATGTTTTCACTCACTCACTCACTCTTAAATGTTTTTATCTCAAACACTCATGCTTTCACTCACTCACTCAAGTGTTTTTTCTTTCAAACACTTTTGCTCATTGGTTCAAGTCCATGGTGAAACTCTAATACCAAATATAAAAAAGTTTAAGCTTTTTCTTTGTGAAGTAATCAATTAATTACTTTTATTCAAAACATAAAAAAATAAATAAATGACTTTTAATAAGCCTTATAATTGGAGAACTTGAAATGTAGAATAAATTGGCTAAGAGAAAAACTAGGAAAACATAACAACCTAGGTAGACTACTTCAAACTCAAATGTAAATCCTAAAAATCATCAACTAAGCCTAAATTTTAGCACCACTATTTCTTAACTCCAAAATGCTCCTTGAGGTTGTTAGTCTCTCCAACCATGACTATGGGTGAAGGGTAGTTGTGAATGTGAGAAAGATAGGAATTAGAAAGTTGCTTCCTTCACGATATAAATTATTTCCTACACTTAACAATTTTTTAATATACCAATCCTTATTATTTTTATTTTAAAATTTTCTTATTAAATGATATTTTTCTCTCCCACGTGCCCTAAATCACAGATAAGTGCAATAAGGAAAAATTGTTAATTTTTCTCTTTCTTGATAAATATTAACAAATTTTTTTGGTAAATAATAAAAAATAATCTTATAATATTAAAAAATATTTATTTTTTTTAACCAACATTAAATTAGCTATCACAACTAAATATTTGAAAATAATGTATTTAACTTAATTTTTAAAATTAATCATATTAAATTATAAATATTTTAACAGAATCTAACATAATTTTTTATTATTTTTAGGAAAAATAAAAGAAAAATATATCATATCTTTTAAAACACACCATATATATGACAGATATTTCTTTACGTGTGCAAAGAAGAAAAAATATTTAATACATAAATTTTAAAATAAAAGCAACAAAGACATTATTGACATATTAAAATTTTGTTAAGTGCAGAAAATAATTTATATCGTATAGGAAGCAACTGTTTAGGAATTGGTTTTTGTATTTTATTTTATGTTCGATTGCTGAATATTGTTTTTTTTTTTTTTTTTTTTTTTGTCTTACTGTGGGTTTTCATCATTTTTTATTTATTTTATCTTTTTTAATTTTTACTTTCCGAACCCTGAATTATTTCTTTCTACATTGAAAAAATTTCTGAGCCTATATGTTGGCCCAGTGAACAAGGGTCCGGCCCTTTCAGCTTATCAGATTTGTTATTCTAAAACATTAAAACCTGGGCCAATCATTTGACCTAGTATTTCAACTAAATGCCTTGCCTTTTTTCTATAAATGCACCACCATAATTATTTTTTTTATATACAATAATTAAATAAATTCTTAACATTATATGTTTTGTTAAATAATTTTAGATACAGCACGCGTGATCTAATATTTATTTATTTTAAATAATTATATATATATATATATATTTAAAAAATAATTATTTAAGTATTTATATGATGATATGTATTATCAAATATTTTAATATTTGAATTTAAAAAAAATAATCATTCGAGTATTTACACGATTATTTTATACTTAATATTTAATATTTTTAAATTTACTCATTTAATTTAGTCTTACCATGACGTTATAGAACCTTAATACTTTCCATAATGTAATCTACTCAGAAACTTTAATTTAATTTTGCGTACTATTTTTTTTCTTAACTTTCTATAATAAACTAAAGTGGCTATTTATTTTTTATAATAAACTAAATTGGTTACTTTTTTTTATTATATTTGTCTTGTGATCCTGTGGTGAAATAAATATTTTTTATATCAGTCGTATTCATTTGAATTGTTACATCATTTCATTAAAACTTATGTAAAATTACTATTTTGAAAAAAAATGGGCTAAAAGAGAAAAAAAAAAAAAAAAACTGGGAAGGAAAGAAAATGGTAGCTTTCGTGGATTATCAACTTACAGATTTTTAAATTCGCTCTGTTGTATTGCAGAATCTCTTATTTCTTCCATGCATGTTGGAACAAAATTATGTGGCTCATGTTATGTTTCAGTAAGTAGATTCAATCAATTAATGGTGATCTAATTTTGTTCTTGTTATCGGCTGATTCCTGTGGAGTTGGAGGGATGTTTCAGGGTATGCTTTGCCACATTATCCAAAGAGTCAGAGCAGGGAAAAAGTTATGTAAAATAAAAATCTTAAATTGTAATTTTAGTCTTCTTAATTTCTCTCATATGAGTTGTCTACTTTTTATCATAACTTTGATCTCTCAATTAAATAATAATAATTTTGTCCAATGTTTAATTTGTTGTTTCTTTTATTTGGAAATTAAACTCTACATGAACCTATTTGTTATTCATTTAAGCTACTATCAAAAAATAATTTAGTTAATTATAAAAGTACATAAATAAACGTATGTAAACTTAAAAATTAGCTACAATTATGAATTCTCCAAAATCTGATATCAAAATTGTTGATCATCTAATGAAATACTTGCTATATAGATATTCGAAACATACATTATTTCTCCAAGCTAAAAAGAATACTCAGTGTAAAATAATTCTCACTCTATATACACATAAACTCAATGAACAAATAAATCAATAAAGAATAAAACATGTATCCTTTTTCTCCAGTAATTGAAGTAATCAAAGTAATCTTCTTTACTTCCTCAACACACATCAACCCTTCTTTACTCAGATGTTTGGACCTTGGTAGCTCCCTCTTCCCCAGCAGCCAAGTCTGGTTTGATCTCCTCCAATTGCTGCAGAACTTGGTGTACTTCAGGCCTAGCAGAAGGAGATGGATCCACACAATGCAGTGCTAACTTCAATGTGTTAAGCAATTCATCCCCTATGGCTGGTGCATCCCTCATGAGTTCCAAATCAAACACTTCATTAGTCCACTCTTCCTTCACTATGGATGCAACCCATTGGGGCAAGTCCATGCCATTGGTTGGCTCCCCAGGTGGTTTTCCAGTTAGGAGTTCCAACATGATCACACCAAGACTGTACACATCAGTCTTTGTGCTAGGCTTCTTGGTCTTTGAAAGCTCTGGTGCGTTGTAGCCAAGGCTTCCTGCAGTGGCAATGATGTTGGTGTTGGCAGAAGTTGTCATCAGCCTTGAGAGACCAAAATCTGTTATGTGGGCTTCTGTTTGCTCATCCAGTAGTATGTTGCTTGATGTGAGGTTCCCATGTACAATGTTCTCTTGACTATGGAGGTAGCTCAAACCCCTAGTCACTCCAATCACTATCTTCATCCTTGTTGGCCATTCAATAACAATTTCAGGCCCACGAGCTGCATTTGTTAGAATTAGATATATCACATATCAGTATCAGCAGCAATGCCACAACACTTTTTAGTACTTACCATGCAGGAATAATTCATGTATTTATTAGTTTCAGAAGCAATGACACAATACGTTCTAATTACTGTCAAGTACTCACCATGAAGAAAATCACTGTCTAGTATTTACCATGCAGGAATAATTCATGTATTTACTAGTTTCTGAAGCAATGGCACAGCACATTCTAATTACTGTCAAGTACTCACCATGAAGAATTGATGCATATCTTAAATATATCATATCAGCATCGGAAGAAATGGCAAAACATTACAAGATTAAAACTCAAGTCAAACGAAACTCTAATTGCAATGGTAAATGTTAGATATATCAGTATCAGAAGCAATGGCAGAATCAATTTAAAGATTAAATGGCAGAATTCATGTACTTACCATGAAGGAATGATGCTAGGCTTCCTTTTGTCATGTAATCAAAGACTAGAAGCTTCTCTCCTTTTGGTCCTAAATAGTAGGCTCTAAGTGCTAAGAGATTTGGGTGTCTGATTTTGCCAAGTGCAGCAACCTCAGTTTCAAACTCCTTCTGCCCTTTAGTAGTCTTTTCCCTCAACCTCTTCACAGCAACTTGGTTACCATCTTCCAGTGTTGCTTTGTATGCTGTTCCATATGCACTTTTTCCCATTATCTCCGCAGTTGCACACAAAAGATCATCAGCAGTGAACACAAAAGGCCCATCAAAGTGAACTAGTTTCCCACCAGCTTCACCTCCTGATTCAACATCACCACCAGCCGAAGCACCTTTCTCAACACTCCTAGCAGATGCTGCAGCCTTAGCAGCTTTGCCACTCTTTCTGCTTGAAGCAGTTCTTCTCCTGATCAAACAACACAACAAAAAGCAGCACAGTAATAACAGAATCAACAGAAGAACACCTGCTACTATGAGGATTATGTCTTTGGTGCTTAGTTTGCGGTGATGAGGCTTAGAAAGAGTCTGTGGTGATTGAGCTGGAAGATTATGAGGAGGGGGTGAAGGGCATGGTTTTGAACTGATGTACCCACATAGCTCAAGATTCCCAGCAAAAGAGCTAGCATTGAATCTTTTGGAAAGTAGAGATGGGACTGGACCAGATAGGTTGTTGTAAGAGACGTTGAATGAACTGAGATTTGCAAGTTTGGTAAGGGAATCTGGAATTCCTCCAACTAATTTGTTTTCAGAGAAATCAATTTGGCTAATGCTTGAGATGTTCCCTAGTGTTGGTGGGATTTGGCCATCAAGCTTATTGTTCTTCAGGTTAAGCACAGAAAGGTTGTGCAACCTGTCCAAAGAATCTGGAATATGGTTTGCAAGTTGATTGCTATTTAGGTTTAATGAAACAAGAGAAGAGAGGTTAGAGAAGCTAGCAGGAAGGCTACCATTTATGGCATTGTTTGAAAGATCAAGAATTTGAAGCCTAGAAAGTGCACCTAGTTCACTTGGAATAGGCCCTACAATCAGGTTATGACTCAAGGAAACATTTTCAAGTAAAGCTAGCTTGCCTAGAGAAACTGGGATGATTCCAGAAATAAGATTGTGATCAAGGGTCAAAACTTGAAGCTGGGAAGCTTTCTTCTTTCCAGCTCCACCCCAAGAATCTGGGATAGGGCCAGAGAGGTTGTTGTGTTGGAGGGCAAGAACGGTTAGAGAAGGAGACATAGTTAAACTGCTAGGAATGGATCCAGAAAGTGAGTTGAAGCTCAAATTGATCCTAAGTATCCTAGTAGATCTAGCTAAACTGGGAGGGATTTTACCACTGAGGGAATTGTTGCTAATATCAAGAGACTGAAGCATTGGACAATTGCCAAGGGAAGGAGGGATAGAACCTGAAAGCTTGTTATTGAAGAGATAAACCCCTCTAAGGTTAGGAAGGAGGCCAAGTGAGAAAGGAACTGGACCAGCAAGGACATTGTCATGAAGATTGAGCTTCCTAAGAGACTGAAGTTGGCCAATTTTCTCAGAGATCCTGCCTCCTAACCCTCTCCAAGGAAGCTGAATTGCAATAACCTCACCATTCACACACTTGATTCCTGCCCACCCTGAACAAGCACCTAGACCACTATCATTCCAGGTCTTGAGAACCCCTTTGAAGTCAATTAGCTCATTCTTAATAGCCCTCAGGGCTTGAAAATCTGCTTGAGTCACAACCACCCCATCCCACAAGTCCCCTGAAACAGGCTGAATGGCAGAAGCCAAAGCTTGCACAAGAAACACAAAAAAGGCTAAGCAAATAAAACCACACCCACCGCCTTTGTGGTTCCTCCTCCTATAACCCCATGAAGCAAGAGAGAGGCTAAGCTGAAAAGGGTCTGTGTAGAAATCTTTGACATGACAACTGTTGTGTCCCATGAAAGTGGTAAGTGGGAACTTGCAACAAACAATGGATAAGCAAAGAAAGTAAGACAGACACAAACAGGTTCCACTTCCACTCTCTCTTTAGGCTCACACCTCTCAGACACACTCAACCCAGATAATAGCAGTATAATACTAGTACAATGAAGAACTAACACAAGAAAGTGGAGAGTGAAAAGAGAAGGACTACAGTTGTGAAAAGGGTATGTGAGTGAGGAAAGGTGTTGGAAGGAGTTTAAGGTTTAAGGAAGATAAATGAAATGAGGTGGTGGTAATGAGTAGAATGAGTCAAAGGTTGCATTTTCTTAATCCCAACGGCTAGTTTTACTTCATAGTCTAAATTATCATAGCTGCTGCTGCATAACGGGTTGGGTTGGGACATTAGAAGACCAAGCAGAGATGAGATATGACATGGGTTTCCTCCTCCAACGGCTACATTGCATTGGATTTGGTTTTGGATGCATTATATTTTCAAAGGGTCCCATTCTTTTCCTCGTTCTAGTCCCTCAAGGTCACACATCATCAACATTATTAAAGTGTAAGAAAATATGTCACAAAAGACAAAAACTTTAATTACCTAAACTACCCTTGCAAGAGTGAGTGTTTGGGTGAATAATTGATTGTAAAATTGATTTTAAATCAAATTAATTTTGATGTTAGGAAGTTTTTATTCTAAAACAACTTACTTTAGTAAAATTTGTATATTGTTTTTTCATTTAATCTTTTGTGTAATTCTTTCATTTGAGATTATACACTTAAAATGTTTAATTTCTATAGTTTTTATAATTTTATATTTTGGTCAATCTACTTTAAGACGCTGCATCTTAATATGTATCATCTTTAATCTTTAATCCTTAATCTTGTTGTCCTCATAATAAAGATTAAAAAATATTAAAATTATCTCTAAAAACAAAACAAAAATGTTAAAAATTATATGCATATAAGAATGAAAAGGTGATGTCTTAAGTATATTAAAGATAATTCTTTTGACTTTAAAATTAAACTTCTAAAATTCTTATATTCTAGTTGTTTCTTAGAAGATTTCTTTTTATATTTTAATTCTTATACGTCCATTTTATAGCGATTTTACATTTTGTTGAAACCACCCAACAAATATATAAAAAAAGAAATTCATACTCAAACAACCGCTTAGAATTTTTACATGTTGGGACAAAATCAAGTATAAAAAAGGAATGGTTAATTAAACTAAATTTTATTCAATAATATTGTTTCAACTCAAAATCAAGTTCGGAATAATCCTTAACATAAAACTAATATTTATCCAAATATTATATGAATTGACATTTTAATATAATTCTAAATGATGTTTTTTTATTGTAAATTCATTAGATGGGTATAGGATAAGCCCCATTCCAAAAACCCACAATGCACACAATCCATACAGCTACAGTTAACAAAAAATAAAATAAAATAAAATATGATAATTTTCAGATACTTTTAAAAATAATCATTTGTGATAACATGATTTGCATATTAAGTGAATTAAACTTAAATATCCACCTTTTGTTGAGGGCAAAAGTGAGAAATAATAAAGAAACCTTGTTTTTCTTCTTTTACTTTGTCATTATTTGAGTACTAAAGAAGGTGTTTATCTAAGGCATCTTTCTGGCAATGGTGGACCTCAAAGTGACACAGATAGTGCACCTTATGCTTTCATAATTCACAGATCTGTGGAATAGAACACATTATTAGCTTGAAAAAGTGTAGCACAAACACTGAAGAGTTGTGAATTGTGTTACGTTGGGGCAAAAATACATTGGTGTGTCAGTGTCACATTCATTATGAGACTCTGCTCAATGACGCATTGTGTTTCAAAGAATTAATTTTGGTATGTTTTGGAAACAGCACGAGGAAGAAGTGAACTAGAAGAAATTCAAAATTAAGAAGGATTATGTAAGGATTAAGGCATTGTGTTCAACTTTTTCAACAACAAACAAAATCTTAGAAATGCAAAAAGCTAGATAGTGATAATGTTTATAGCTTCAACGTTACATTACATTTATATTCATTGTTAAAAATAATCTAATTATTTTGAGGCATGTGTTAACTAATTCCTTAATAATATTAAGGATGAATTGGGATTGTGAGATTAGATTAAGAGTAATGGTAAGACAGATAACAGAAAGGTAAAAAGAAAAAAAAAAAAAAGTAAAGTTGTATCTATTGAATGGAAAATATATTGTTCAATATGCTCAGAAGTGTACAGTACATGGGGTTAATAAAACTATTAAAAAGTCTATGTAATAGAAATAGTTGTCAAAATTAAATTATTTCAATAACTATTTATATGTATAATTTATCCTTGTTATTCATTTATTGGTCCCGTCGAAAATATATTATATTTAAAGGGTTTAGAACGTCATTATTCAATTAAAAAAATCTTGTAAAATATTCATGGTACAATAAAATCTTTTACTAATATACATTGTTAATAAATGTAATATTGATGAAATTGTTATAGTGTGCCTATATAATTTAACCTTTTTATTCATCTATTGGCATCATAGGATTATATTCAAATGGATAGTCATGATTAATTGGGAATATATTCAAATAGATGGTAATGATTAACTGTTGAGATCTTATTATTCAATTATTTTAGTAAGTCTTTCAAAGTGTTCATGCTACAATGAAATCCTTCACTGAAAGACAATGTTATTAAATGTAATTTTAATGAGATTGTTGTGGTGTCACAATCTGGTTTAAGTGTTAATGGTTGTATTTTTGAGAGGTAGTAATGATAAATATTTGAAAAATGATCTATTTTTTATTGTTAATGTTAGCATTAAAGGTAGAAATTATAAGAGCAATGTTAATAATTGAGTTAGCTATAATGAATGGATAATCATCCATTGAGAACTGATTTTTTATGTTGATGGTTAAAGCCTTGAGAAAAAATGTGCTATGATTAACTTTGAAGGAAGACCGAATTGAATAGTCTAAAGTATTTATTTTATTTAAAATTTGTCGGTATCTCATATAATAAAAAAAGGTAATTTCATGAAAAGTTTTGTTTCCTTTATTAAAAGACTTGCAAACTAATAATATTATGTAAGACTTCTTTAAAAACTAATCTAGGTGTCTGAAGGATAAATTTTTATTTACACTAAAAAAAAGTCAAATTATCTACGAAAATTACATACAGATGAAAATCCGTATGTAAAATTTATATTACATATGAAATTTTATCTACGAATTTATATTCATATGTAAAATCAGCATTATATATGAAATTATTTACGGATTCAAATCTTTATATAAAATCAATATTATATACAGATTTTTATATACGGATTTGCATCCAGGATATTACATACGGATTTAATCTGTATGTAAATTCATATGCAATATAATCTATACTAAAACTCAACACTACATACGAAATTACATACGGATTTTTTTTCCAAGGTATTACATACGGATTTAATCCATATGTAAATTCATATATAATATAATCCATATTAAAAATCAACATTGTATGAAATTACATACGGTTTAGTGGTAAGTTCAGTTCTCTTGATGCATGTGGAACTTGGGTTGATAAATTACATACGGAATAAATCCGTATATAATTACCCACGAGCATATTACATATGGATTTTCATCTGTATGTAAATTCGTATGTAAAATCGTATGTAAAATGATTACATACGGATTTTGCCCGTATGTAATTTCAATTTTTTTTGTAGTGTTATTGTATCATAAATTTAATTTTCATATTTATTTTACTTCTATATTTTTTTACTGATACCATTATCTTTAAGAGATGACTTTCTGATATGTTAATTTTTCTATAGTAATACATAAAATAGAATATTTTATGAAAAAAATTTATCATTGAATTATATATGAAATCAGTTTTTGGTAGAATAAATTTGATGAAAAGTAATATAACATAATTAGTTTCATTTTGATGAAAACAATAGGTTCTGTATATGAAAAACAGAATACACACACTCTCACTCTCTATATATATATATATACTCAGGTATTGGCATAACAAAATGGTGATATTTACGAAAACAGTAGAGAAAATTCTTCAATCTTAATTATTATATTTAATTATAGGATTATTTTTTCATTAAAAAAAATGAAAATAAGTTTAACTTAAAAAAAAAATGTCACCTAGCTTGTAGTATTAGAGGAAAAGAATGTTCTATTTTGGTATTCAGCTAGCAAATTTTCAGATTTCCCTAGGAAAGAATAAGGTCATAGGAATTTCTCTTCTAATTATTGAAACTTGGTGCTCCAGTCCAAGTCAATATAGAAATATGGCTAGAAATACCTTTTGGCCATGCTTAATTATCAAATACCTTTTTTTACTTTTAATTCTTATAATAGGTATGTTTGCTAAAAAAAAAATAAGGATTTTTTTTCATAAAATAATCACTTGTTAACGATTTTTTATATTTGGATAATTTTTTTAAAAAGTTGAAAAAAAGGAAACTTATTTTTTATAAGCAATTTGAGTTATTTCTAAAATTAATTGAAAATAATTTTAATTAAAAAATATTTTAAGATTATAACACAAACACGTGTCAGCTTTATAGTAAATAACTTTTTTTTACAATTATGTTTTGTATGCACTCATCCGACAAATGTACCTAATATTTATACATTCTACCTTTATATTAATTGATCTTAATCCTTTAGAAAATATTACACTATGTTTGTTTATACATTACATTAATCTTTTCAATTTATTTTGGAAACACATTATATGTTATATTTTGTACCATTATAAAGGTTAAATGTAAACAATGGAAAAAAAAATAGAAAGAGGAATCAAATAATCAGAGAGAGGTTCCATAAATAAACACTCCCTCATGGTAAAAGAAACTTTATTGGGTAAACAATTAATTGAGATAGGTAATGTGAGAATTTCTTTTCTAAGAATTTTATTACATGTGGACAAACACACAGAAGAAAAAAAATGGAAATCTTCCTTTGAAAAACTGCTTGTTATGTAAGGAGGAAACTCACTGGCTTCCTAAACACTGGAGCATTATATGAATCAAAGTGGTTTGGATTTTCATGTTTCACATGTACCATTATCACTAATTAGTCAAAAGTAATATTGCACTTCTTGTTTAGCATGCGATTTGTGCAATTAGAGGTATGAAATGCATGGTACAATCAACCCTAATATCTCATCCATTTGTGTCAATTTTGTCCATATTTTAAATGAGTTATAAGTTTTACATTTGATTTAGTTTAAACCTATTTAGGTCATAAATTTAATAGATTAAATAAAAAATAATTTTATTTTATTTTATTTAGGTTAAATTCTTTTACGTTTGATTTAACTCATTTTTTGTAGAACTTTTGGATTAGCTTAAATTTTGAGAGCTCTAACACCTAGATTTTTTTATTTTTTTTTCTTTTATAAAATAATTCCCACTTAATTTTAGATAAGGTTGTCAAAAATAATTTTACCTTTATCTTATCAATAAATTCTAATTAATGTATTATTATGAAATAAATACAATAATGGATTGTTATAAATAAAGATAATAAGATAAATTCTGAAAAATACTTTTACATCTAATAAAAATCATAATGTGTAACATTCTAAAATCTACAGTTATAAGTTTATTAAAATATACAAATTACATATTGTTAAGTCAATTGGATATTGAGTACATATTAAAACAAAAGTTAACATATAAATAGATCAATATTTCTTATATGTTAATGTATGGGCACACCAATACTAGAATAATCTATTCTCATGTAAAAATATTATATAATAATCATAAAAATAAATAGAAAGAGGAGAGTAAATAAATATATAATTATAATCAATATATGAGTTAGACATAAAACCTACTAAAAATCACATATTTTATTCATATAAAATACATAATGATTGACTATTTTTGAAATATTATATTAAGTTTAAATTTAGAAATTAAAACTTATAAGAATATTTAGTTTGGTTGACCCTACTTTGGTATAGATCTCACTCAGAAACCTCTTATGTTATAGTCATTTTTTATAATTTTTTTTAGTATTAATTATTTTTTACTCTCAACTTGGATTATAGAAACTAGTATAAGTCCTTACCAGATGAACATTATATATATATATATATATATATATATATATGTTTATTTCAATTTATTAGAACTTGAATATCTCCTTTAATCTCTTAATTAACACACACCGAGATCTCAATGGTACCTCCTAGTTACCCTATATGCACATACATGTCTTTGGTATATGTTTTTTATGTTCACCTTATTTGCTCCTTAAAGTAGAATCATTACTTTAGGTAAAACACTAGCAGGATAGGTGGTCCCGGTCAGTAAATATAGCAGGCTAAATAGGGAATTGTCTTCAATTGTTCTTTGTATTACCAAATTTCATAATGAATTAATTAATGAACATTTTCTTACATGAGTTGATTGGAAATTAACCAAAGAAATATTAAAAAAAGATGTAAAAATATTGTATCAAAACAAAATTTTGCTCGATGGCAGGGTGTATTATTCTGTTTTAATTTAGAAATCGAATTTATAAAAGCAAAACACAATTTTAGTTCTGATTTCTTTACTTACAAATTTTTAGAGGAAAATGACCTCTCAGAATCTTCCATGTAAGGATTAAAACAAGATCATATAATTTCTACCCCTGAATTATATTTGGTACCATTTCAATTTAAGGCTTAACATAGGAATTGTATGATCTTTTCTTAATCCCCTCATAGATAGTCCATGGAATAGAGAAACTTTGTCTATATATGGATTTCTTGCTAGGCTTATTGTATCTACTTCCATTGGATTTGGGTTTTCTGGGATTAGGCCACTAGTTTTTTCTTTATGTTTTAGGGCTTTTGGTACTAAGACATTTTATCTTTCCCTGATTCACTAATAGAAGAGTGGTTTCATCTTTAAGGGACATTAATAATGCTTATATCAGTAATTTTGGTTTTATACATGGAATATGTTTCTAATTTGGGTAATTTTCTTACTTTTGCATCTTCCATTCTTTTGCTTTCTAGCATCTTCATTAATCTAGACATAACAACTTATAATTTCATATGAACGGGCATTTCATGTTTTAATTTTTCATAGTGTTTTACTACTTGATGAGGAAGGATGGCTTTTGTAGGACCCATCCAACATTCCTGAAATCAAGGACTTTCAAGGGGTAATGCATTTTTAGATGTGATGTATACCAGGACTGCTTGATTTGATTCCAGAAGTATTTTGTACTAGACTAGCTGATAGTCAAATTTGTTATACATTGAGGGTCAAATGACTCCCAAGAATTATATAAATAAAATTATAATAAAATATTAGTGTAAATAAATGTAATATTTTTACAAGTAAATTTAAATAAGTTATAGCACAGCATACAAATTTTTAAAAATTAATATTTTTAAATAAAAAATAGATATATAAATCATGAATTAAATTATCGATATCCATTGTTTATGGGTATTTATTTAGTATCATGGTATTGACACGTTCAATCTTCTTTTTTCTAAATCTTCTTTTTTCTATAGTTATGCTCAAAAGCAATAATTTTGAGCATTATTATTGAAATTTGCATTAAAAAAATGATATTGTCATCTGTGTTTAAATACTTTTTCATGATATAAGTAAATTTCTATTTAAAATAATAATTCTTTATTTGTTTTAATAAAAAAATGTTGATTGCTTCTTACATAATTGATTATTTTAAAAATTATTTATAAAAAGACACTTACCTTAAATTTAAACAGTCCATCCGAAAAGGTATTTAGCTAAAGGTATTTAGCTTAATTATCTTAGCATATATCTGATTGAGTTATATCTCTTCAATCGAATTTAAAATGGTATATCAAAATATTGGTATTAATATTAATCAATATTAATCGAAATTATTTATTATACAAATCAACAAAATCCAACCATGTTCGTGCATAAATTAACCATACATATCTCTCAAACACAAGAAATAATGTGATCTGGTTTAATGTATTTTTGAGGTTTAAAGGAGACATATAAAAATAGAACAATATAACCTGAATACCATAGATAATGAACTCATAAATAAACCCCCCTTCCAACTTCCAGCAAACACCTAAAGTTAACCATAAATATTAGCAAAAAGTAATGAACTGATAGATAATCACATGAACTGAACTGTTAGAGAACAAATAGAACTTTGAAAACGTCATGTTTAACTTTATATATCGAACACTGCTTATGCATCTTCACACATAAATTTCAAGAAATAACCTTGCGCCATTGATTTTCAACATAATACAATATCAAAAGAATGAAGAGAAATCAACAGATCGACCGCAATTTGAACATTGAATGAAGTATACAGATCATGAGGTTGTTGAAAAAATATATTATAAACACTGAAGGATTTGATCACTGGAATCACATTAATCAAACAATCTGAAAAGCAATACAAGTCATATCATGCAAACACTATGAGAAATTTAACACTGCTCGTGAATCACGCAAATGCAGAATTTGCAGACTAAACCAGATATGATGATAACTATGCCACATTACACGCTAATATCAATTTCCATGGAATCAAATAAAAACAAAAAAACAACACGAGTTAACAGATTGTGAATGACAACGAAAAAGGTAATCACCGGTATACAATATAATTCTTCAGATGCTTGATGATGCACGAATGAAATTAAGGAAAAACCATAGATCCATCAACGAGATCTTCAAATTCAAACAATAAACAGAGCCACTGAAATCTTACAACATCCTTGCTAAACCAATACACAATGCGGTTACTGATAATATCGTTAAGGTTTTTTTTTTCACAGATTTCCAGAAATCAAACAAATCACAGAGTGAAATGTTAAAATTGACAGATCCTGATGGATCAACAAATCACGTATATTAAAAAAAAAGAAAAACAACAAAGATCCATACATATACCATGACAATTCTTATTATTCACCCTATCTATAATAAAATTTGTTCATACGGGAAAAGGAATTTAAAACAAAAAATAAAAGAGAAGCTACATTTCCACGTTCATTCCGCTTAGAGGCACCAAAAATCGACGGATCGGGAAAGAGTATCAGATCTGAGGATTCAGGTAAAAGAGAAACTACATTTCCACATTCTTGTCGCTTCAAGGCACCGAAAATCAACGGATCGGGAGAGTGCCAGATCTGAGGATTCCGTGCTCAGACTCGCGCGGCCACGGTTGGAACGGCAGCGGCGGCAGTGGCGGGGCCGCGGAGGAAGGAGAGGAATCCGGTGGTCTGAGAGGCATCCTGCTCGTCGAGGAACAGATCTTCAGGCACGCGGAATGCACCGTGGAGGCAAACGGCGGCGACGCCGAGCATGAGGGCGGAGACGAGGACGGAGCCAACACTGGTGAGGAACACGACGAAGACGGTGAGTGCGGAGAGGATAGCTAGGGTTTCGAAATCGGTGAAGGTTCGGCCAAGGATGACGAGAGGCTGGTCGGAGGGGCGGAAGAGGTAGAGGAAGGTCCAGGAGGCGAGGAGGCCGGCGAGGAGGACAAGGGAGAAGGGATTGGTGAGGAGCGAGATCGCAAGGATCAATGAAACGACGGCGTAGTAGTTGACGCGGAAGTAGGAGAAGTTCTTGCGCACGCGGAGCGTGGCTTCAGAGAACGAATCCGGCTTGGAGAAGGCGGAGCGGTCCGCGAGCTCCGCCCAGGGGCGCCGCTGGTCGAGGCCGTGGCGAAGGGAGGCGGACAGGTGGTTGATGAAGGCGCGGAAGGCGGGGTTGTTGGCCGGAGCCTCGGACACCACCGCGCCGGGACCTCCTGCGGCGGCGGGTTGGGCGTTGGAGATTGGGAGGACGGGAGGCGCTGTGGAAGACATGGTTTTAGAGAGAGAAAGGTACGTTACTGGTTTTAGCCTTTAGAGAGAGAAAATGTGAGAAGAAAATTGGGAAGACTTTTGAATTTATATATAATAGTTTTGTTTGGTTGCTTAGTGGTGAAGGTTACGAACGCATCACCGACGAAAAACGCAGTAGCGTTTGGGGTCCTTCGTCGTCACTCACACGTCGTTTGCCAAACGCGTTTGTGGAAAGAGGCATCATATATAGTTTCGATAGTGGGGAATTACCGGAAGATTTTCTTTTTTGTTAGGTCAAATTCTAACAAGTTATGTGGTTTTCTTTCATCCCTCATTCGATAGATGCGCTTACTTCTTTTCCTTAATTAAGTTTTAAATATTTCATTTAGTTTAGTTATTTTCAATTTATATAAATAAATTTATCGTTGTAGTATATATTTCATTTTTCCTTTTTTTTTACATTTTTTTATTTTCTATTAATTTGGTAAATGCTGTCATAATTTCCCTTAATTCTTCATTAAATACTTATCATTTGTTTAAAACTTGTTTCCAATAGTTCTGTAATATTTCGGGAAGTTTCCATAACAGTTTTCAAAAGAATTCAGGCATTTGAGAAGCAAAGCGAAATGTGGTTTCAATCAAATTCATAGATGGTCGATTCACTATCATCTATGAAACGTTTTCAAGCAGGTGCATGTTATTGGCGGTTCTAATTCCCAAGCCACAAATGGATACTTTCTTGTTCAAGTGATGCTTTGTGCATTCAGTGTCGGTTCACACTGAAACCGTATAAGCAGCTGAATCGCGGGAATTGAAGCAGAATTGCGGTGCAAGAATTGGAAACATTCAATTGGTGTTTGATTCTTTGCAAGATGGTGCAATATCGGTATGTGTTTTCATCAAAATTTGTTGACGCAATCTTGTTCTTTTCAGTGCTAATTCAATTAATTTTTCTGTGCCTTGATTCCATTGAATTCAAAGTGTTGATTTGGTGAAATAACATTGATTGAATCGGTGGAATCATTTTATCTATTTTGTTCAGAGTCTTGGGTGAATCATTTCTTCGGTGGAGGACAATTTTGCATAGGAAATTCTGGTGCGAGTTAAGTTGAATTGTCTTTGATACATGATTTGCTTATGTTCAGTTGAATCAGCAAAAGCAAATTTCCAAAGCATACGGAGAAAAGTAATTACGTGAATAATTCATGTGTGGTACTTGATGATGATTTGAGATGTTCTAATTTGGTTAATTGAAGCTTTGAATACCTTGGTTCTATTTCGGTGCAACAATTCAGATCAACTGGTGGCTTTTGAATTAGATTCACGTTACTGAGGCATTTGATCAAAATAGTTGATCTTTGAAGCGATTGTGATTGAGAATTCAAGAAATATTAATGCGACAATCATTTCAATTCTTCAAATTGGAAAACAACAACGAAGTGACATCCATTGAAATAAGACAGTTGAATCATTAAGTGGCATCCATTGAAATAAGACAGTTGATAGTAAAATAGCTTCTGTTGGTTATGTTTGTTCTTGTTTTCTGGAGTTGGCTTTCATGCTAGTGGCTGCTTTCATTGTTTCAAATTTCTAGTTAGATGGAATGTTCTATATATAAATTTGTGAGTATTATGTGTTCTATACGTGTTTGTTGAAGTATTTCTTTTGTAATCTTGCTGTGATTTAAATATTTTGTTTATTAGTATCTTTTAAGCTTTTAATTTCTTGATTCTGTTTGGAAGTTACGGTTGGTTTTATGAGATAAATCGTTAAAATATTAAGTATGTACGTTTTATATTTTTTTTAATTCATATTTATTTTTAAATGAGTTTTCTTTTTGATATTCAAATTAGTTTAAAAAAATAAATAAACTTGATTTTTTTATTTGTTTAGGTTATTTGTTTTATTTTGCAAATTTTTCCTAATAGTTCTAGTTTATTTTTTAAAAATTATTTATTGTTTCTAAAGTATTTTTTTAATATCAATTCTTAGTTTTGACCATTCTTTTTTTTTTTTTTTTTTTTTTTTTAATTTTTTTTTTTTTTTTTTTTTTTTTTTTTTTT
>Ga0209489_101789_pt1 | contig 44125 bp, 28 predicted proteins | sample SiratrowhiteBW_FD_187527 | JGI IMG/M metagenome (GOLD analysis project Ga0209489, IMG submission 187527) | Root nodule microbial communities of legume samples collected from California, USA - Siratro white BW (SPAdes) (version 2) | ecosystem: Host-associated > Plants > Roots > Nodule | place... | reverse complement strand
ATATGGGGATATATATATATATATATGGATATATATATATATATATATATATATATGTGTATATATATATATATATAAATATAAATATATATATATATATATATATATATTAAGTCTTCATTCTTTTTATATCTCCTATTTTCAATATAAAAATAATATAAAAACAAAAAATAAGATACATAATATAATATCACAGTTATTTATTTATATAATAACACATTGATTATTGACATATATATTTTTTATATATATGTATAAAAAAAAGTGACTATATTTATTCAGTTTATTTATAAAAAGTTGGAATTTAAATAATGTATAGATATAAAAAAAAAAGTTTGTAAAGAAAAAACACATTAGATTACATGATTTAATAAATACAAAATTAACACATAAATAAAAAAATAGATTAAAAAGATGAAAATTATTCTTTATAAATACTTGAATGTATGCAAAAATGAATATAATAATTACAAAAGTAAAATACACATACTAAAATAAGAAATTCAAATGCAGTATCAACATTTCTTTTGCACTTACCCACAAAAATATTGATTGTCTTCATTAAATTCTTGGACGTGAGGTATTCACCTAGGCTTGCATCTAAACTTTTCAATCTCTTGATATTCAATTTCTAATCATTTTGAAATAAGCTTATATTCCACATTATGAACACCTACAAGTCATTAAATTATAAAAAATATGAGAATCATATCATAATTCATAAACATACCTCTGGTCAAACATAATTTAATGTGAAGACCATACTTGAGATTATATGTATATAGTTACTAGAGTTACTCCTATCATCTAACTAGTTCTTAAACACTTAAAATATATTACAAGACAATAAATAGTAATGCAAAATTAAAGTAGGTAACATACTTATTAATGTAAGATAGTCAATTTAATCAAACATCAATAATAACTTTCTCAAATCTAACCAAACACCAGATAAAATCATATTTAGTAATTAGGACAAACTAAATGTAAACTGTCTAGAGGACTGAAAAATATGACATATAATCAAGGTTAAGTAATAATATACTTTTCCACATAATAATGAATCAATTGTCCCATCTAAACTTTCAGGTTTATCTGAATTCTTTGAGTTGATTTAATCTAATTTCTCATTTTAAGATTCATGATAAAGGTAACAATAAATGTTTGCAGTTGAGAGAAAGTGAGTACTTTTAGCATGAAATAATAAAGATAGAAGTTAGTTTAAAATTTGTCTGATCTACATTAGTAACAACGACTGAATTGATAAAATTTCAAAGAATTATCATCAAACTAATTGATAAAACTTCAAAGAATTATCATCAAACTAAATACAAACTGTCTAGCAAGTTGTCTTGCTCTATTATCTTTTATACACAAATTTTGATTAATTTAAAACTTTGGAACATTCAAATTACTTTATTGTTGTAAGTATATTATTCATATTACTTGAATATTTTTGTATTATTTTGTACCTAATGAAAATTATATTCATGTACAAGCAGTGGAACACCAAAAAAGATTATTTCAGAGAAAAAAGTTTTTAACGACAACTTTTAAAAAAATCAAATATTTTTGTTATAAATTAAATTTTTAAATGACAAATAAAATTCATAATCAGTTTGAATTGTCTTTATTACTGATTTGATAATCTGAATAAAGTGACTTTCATATCACAAATTATATATAACCGCCGATTTAGTTTATCTTTAGTTATCACATTAGTATTATTTCAAAACAATCAACAAGTTAAAAGAGTTAGGAGTATTGATCTCCATTTCCATATTTCATCATCTAAAATAGAAATTATATATATATATATATATATATATATATATATATAATTTATTATTTTATCATATAACACATTATATAAAAAAATTAAAATGTGAATTTATCGTATATGTTATATATAAGTCACTTCTTGTTGTGTGCATTTTTTCTTTCTTTCTACTTCTCTTGTTTTTTTTTATTCTTTCTTGCTTTTCCTTTTTCCTATTTTCTCTCCCTCTTTTATAAACTTTTCTCTTCTTCCTTCAAGTTTTTCTTTCGGTGTACTCTTTTTCTTTACTTTTTCTTATATACCTCATTTATTTTACAATTTAAATTATAACAAAGAATCTTATATTTTAGTATAAAATTATATAATTTTATATTAATATATATAATAATATATATTAGTATACTAATTTTATACTAATATATAATTTTATATTAATATATATATATATATATATATATATATATATATTCTTATAGAAAAAAATCAAACAAATTAAATATTATAAAATATTTATTGATAATCAACGGACAAGATCACGATCATGAATTTATTATGGAAAGACTCTATATGTTATGACAAATTTGTTGAAATATATTACTGTTATGTGTTTAAAAGAAAGTCTGAAAAATGGTATCACTGTATCAATAAAACAATATTCTATAATTTAACAAAGTTGATCTTTTAAAGTTTCATTATATTATATTTTATGTAGTTTTAATTATATGTAAATAATTGTTCCATCATAATTTCTTAAAACTTATGCAAGATGTCAAGAGAGACATTGGGAAATGTAATGGTAACTTGAAGTAGTTGAAAAAATTTGTTGGAGGGTAAAGTCAAAGGAGGTCTTTTAGTTATCGGTTTTTAATAATAAAAAGGTATTAGATATTTATAAGATCATTAGTAAATTATATAATTTAATTAAATTATAACACTTGTTAGTAATAAACCGTACATTGACGTATAATATTTAAACGAGATTATTAGAAAATAAAGTTAAAATCTTATGGAAAGCTTATCCTGATGTTATAGGTTTTTTATAATGTAGAATGCTAATGATATTAGTCCAATGAAAATGAATCATTATCTAATTTTAATCTAGTAATGTAGAATGCTTTTCACAACAGCAGAACAAAGATATAACTGTACCAAATTTCTAAAGATAAATATATAAAATGATATTCAATTTATTTAAATTATAAACGTACTTGCTGATGATGACGTCGTCTCTTAGAAATTTTTTAAATAACAATAATCGAAACAAAGCATTTAAATTTACTGTGAAAATTATAATAATAACCTTAAACTATTTGAATTTGAAAGAGATTAAAGTTAAGGTTTCTGGAAAGTTCATTTCTCCAATAAGGGGAATAGTAATGGCATTAGTCCAATAATAATAAATCATTATCTCGTAACAATTAAATATATTAAAATGACTCCTAATAGGACCACACAAGAGATTGGGACTAGTGAGAATAATAATGGAATCAATAATATTATAATATTTTATTTTATAAATTTAGTTTTTATTTAATAAATTTTAGTATTCTGATGGTTACTTTAATTTGAATTTTTAAGAATTTTAATAAGTTTGTGTTACTTAGGTTTTCAATTTTAACATAAAGTATTAGTAGGTTTTATAACTGTAACCTTGAACTATTCGAAGATGAGAATTGTTGGAGAATAAAATAATGTTATATTTTAATATAAAGCAAATTAAATATTATAAAAATATTTGTTGATAACCAACGTACAAAGTTAGACTCATGAATTTGTTATAAAAAACACTATAAAACTAATATGAATATGTTATAATATATTTATGAAAATATATTAATGTCATATATTTAAAAAAAAATTAAAACATGGTATCACAGTATGAATAGAACAATATCTTTTAAATCTACTAAATTTAATTCTTTGAAGTTTTATTGTAAATTTAATTATAGGAAAATCAGATTTAAATTTTGAATTATAATTTTTTAAAGCTTTTTTTAATAAAAATTTACTTTCCATTACGGGTTTTCAGTAAAAAGAAGGTATTGGGCATTTATAAGGACATTAGTAAGAATATTTAATTTATTTAAATTATAAACATATTAGTGAAGAACAAAACCTACAATAGTTAAAGACACTAAGAATTTTAGCATTACCCTTATGGTTTTCAATCAAGTAGAATGATTATATTAGTCCAATTCCCTTATGGTTTTCAATCAAGTAGAATGATTATATTAGTCCAATTAGAGTAAATATCATCTCTTCCCAAAGCAACTCATCCCAATCCAATAATATAAAATCTCTTGACAATAGTAGATAAGAGATTGAGAATAGTGAGAGTATTAATAATAAAAATATTATAAAATCTAAATCTAAATTTTCTTTCTAATAATAGTTAACAAATATTACGGTTTTTAATTCAAATCTTAGTTACAAAATAAATTGATGAAATTGTTTTTTTAAATAAATATGAAAAAAATATTTCATTTATTTTATTTTCATAAATTATAGCAATTATCTTAAATTATTATTTTTAAAAATTATATTCTCAAGATTGATCATATATCTTTTAATTTATTATTTCATTTTATTATTTACATTTATTTTAATATTCTAGAAAAATATCAATAGTTAAAAATAATATTATTTTTTGCATAAATATATTAAAAACATTTATTATTATTTTAAATATAATAGTTAAATTCTTTTAAAAATTTATAATTATTATAATAATGATAGAAAAACAAGTAATTAAGTGTAAACTTGAAAATATAATGATTTAACAAAATTTCTCTCTCTCTTGAAAACATAAATAATAAGTGTAATTTGGAAAGCTTCTTAATAGAGAATGTAAATTTGAAAAGCTTCTTGACCGAGAATGTAATTGTGATATATATGTTTTTGTCTTGTATTTATAGTTGCTTAAAATATGACCGCTATAAAATAAGCATTATCTTATATTCTTTTTATTGTAATTATGATATTGTATCTTTTCAATCTTAATACGCAAAATTACTTGAATTATATTATGCATTCGTATATATATATATATGGTCTTGATTTCTTTTGTATTTATACTCAATATAAAAACAGAAACAAGGTGTATAGTATAATATTACAAATTATATTGTTTTTAATAACACATAGTAAAGTATAAGTGACTTATTTGATTTATACTTTCTATATATATATATATATAAGAGTCACAATAAATATTCATTCAATTTATTTATAAACGGTTGGAATTTGGACAATGTAGGGTATAAAGATGAAAAAAAAAAGTTTACAAAGAGAAACTACATTAGACACTATATAATTTAGTGAACATAAAATTAATATATAAAGAATGGAAATAAATTAAGAGAAATGAAGATTATTTTTTATAAATGTTCTTGATGAGCATATACAAAAAGGAACATAATAATTATAAAAAGAAAGTACACATGCTGAAATAAGAAATTCAAATTACAATAATGGTTAACTATGAATTCAAATTACAATAATGGTTAACTATCAATTATGTAGATGCATTAAGTTCTAAAGTTAGTTATAATTTGACTTGAGATTCAAATTCCTTATCCTTTTCTAATGTCCATAACTTCTGAAACATTTTCTTCCATTTCATCAAACTTTCAACTTGAAAATGTTGCACCAATATCCAATTTCTAAACTTCTCTTGCTTCACTTATATGTAGTTTAACACATTTAACTTATTATAAATTTTCACAATAGCATGACTCGGACCTACCTTCCCCAATACATTTTGCATTTTTTTACTAATATTAGGCATTGGCCAAACTTGAACATCTCACTATTTTAAATCATCATTATTATGACATCTTACATTTGCTGAGCTTCCCACCTAGGAACTTCAAGTTGAAAACAAGGTACAATAGGAATAAATGACCTTGGATTTTCACTATCACCTAACAATGAACAGTTTTGTGTCTGATTGAGTTTCATGTCTTATTTTTTGAGTTTAGAGAATGTGAAGTCTCATTCTAACAGTTCTTTGGAAAATTTCACAGTTAATTTCTCCTTCATTTATGTCTCAGTGCTAGTGATATACTTAGTAAAAATCACAAAAATATTTATGATAGTTTTTCAAAGGTTGTTGCTCCATTTGGTTTGACCCTTCAACAAAGAGTAAAAAAAGACACCTGGATGATGACAACATTGACTACAATTAGTATAAGGTTCTACTTTCTCATCTGAGATGTCATTTTCATTATAATATTTATTTCTAGTGATAAGGAAAACACTTTTACAACAATTCATATATTTGTTAGATTTCTTTTGAAAATAGGAAAACAACATTGAGAAGAAGAAAACTATAAAGAAATAAAATATTTTTAACAACTGAATGATATTTTATATTTCCAAAGTATTCATTTTTAAAAAAATTATAAAATTATATTTCAAGACACTAAGTTTTAATGAACTGAAGACATAACTAGATTTAATATAAGTTATCTAATGTATTTAGAAACCAATATTTAAAAACACTTCTAATGTAAAAACCCAATTTAAAAAGAAATTAAATTTAGAAAATAACTAACATTTCAAAATGTGATTTTTATGTGTTCGATATTATAGTTTTCTAATTAAAGTCATAAAAGAGTTAAATTAACTCATTTCTATTATTTAAAAAATGTACTTATTATTAAAATTAAATTAAATTTTTAAAATAGAAAATAATACTCAAAGAATTTAAATTCATAATAACACTAGACATATATTTTGACATGTGAATAATACATCACTGGTAAGGTTGAAATAATTTCCACCTAAAACATAAAGTAATAATACTGATTAAATAATACATATAATAAAAATAACACGTAGACAAAATAATTTGATCATTTAACTCGAATACGTGGGTGTAAATTAAAAATAGGGTCAGTAAGTAAAAACTCGTGATAAAACTACATCAAGTACAAATTAAGTCTAGAGCTTTTATAGAAGTTTAATTTAAAATATCTTTTAGGCAAATAATATCTGTTTGATATTAAAAATATGTTATTATCATGTTTAATTTGTAATAATATATTAAACTTATATAGTCATTTATTTTCATAATTATTAAATATTTTCTTTATGTTCTATGTGCTCTTTGTGTAGGAAATAGGAATTTTTTTTTTTTTTATCTTTTCTTTGATTGCTTTGTCACCTCCCAGATTTATAATTATACCAAATAGGTTTTTTCCGAGTTCTCTGCTCTTTCTATTAATAATATTATTGATTTCTTAAAACTTGCAGGGAATCCCTTAGTTACTCTTGTTAGGTTGACAACTATTACTTACTCCGTTTGGATGATATGGAAGATGCAAAACCATGCTAGATTTCAAGAAAACATTCTATCTGCTCGGCTATCCAGACTGTTAAAGGTTTCATCAGAATGACGGGTAGTTTTTCCAGGAAACACATGCACAATGACATTGTTGACTTCTCTTATTTGATTTTTTTTATATCACCATGCGTCGCCGGAGAGAGATCTCTCATATTCGGGTTATTTGGAAATTCCCCAATATCAATTGGGTGAAGGTCAACACTAATGGCGCTGCTAGAGGGTGTCTAGGTTTTTCGCATGAGTAGGTATTTTTCATGGTAACAAGGGTGAATATGTAGGCAGTTTCTCCTCTTTCCTTTGAGTACAAAAGTCTTTATATTCTGAGGCAGGCTATGAGAGCCATTTTGGCTATTGAGCTTGCTTGGTGTCACAAGCGAGATCACGACGAGGTGATAAAAAATTAATTTTAAAAATATTTATTTAGAGATTGGAGTCGTCACCATAGTTTATTATAGAAAACCATAGAAAAACTAAAAATTAAAAATTAAAATTTTTACGAACAAGATTTAAGATTCGAGAGTCGGTTACGTGTGTGGGAGGTATTAGCATTCCACAACGCCCGTCCTAAGACGATATCTTTAATCAAATAAGCATAAATAAGTATGATTTTTTAAATTCGTCATTTTTCCCAAATAATAATAATAATAATATGACAAACATGCTAATAAATAAACAAACAAAATCTCATTTTTTTTCAAAACAAACAAATAATTAACAAATAGATAAACAAGAAAAAGAAAACATGCTAATAAACATAATACAAATAAATAATAATTATGCAAATAAAAATAATAAGCAAAAATAAGACAAATAAACATGTATTTTTATTTTTATTTTTTGACCCCGACAACCTTGGTCTTACTTTTCTCTATATATGATAGAAAATCACGTAGTTTTAATTTAAGAATTTGTTTGGTGATATTTGATATTTTAATTTTGTAAAAATTTTATATTTTTTTATTTTTGAAAAAAACTAATTTTTTATTTTTTGTTGTTTTACATATTTTTTCTAAATATTATTTTTTTACGTTTATATATTTTAATTTTTAAAATGCTATTTTATATGTAATTTTCAAAACTGTTTTACAAATTTTTAATTTTTTTTAACACTGTTTTGTTTCATTTTGAAAAACTGTTTTATATATTGTTTAATTTTTAAAAGTTTTTTATTATATTTTTAAAACTGCTTTATATATTTTGATTTAAAACTGTTTCGTATTTTAATTTTTAAAACTGTTTTATATTGTTTAATTTTTAAAATTGTTTTATTTTATTTTTTAATTTTGTGAAAAACTTATATTTTTAACAACGTTATATATATATATATATATATATATATATATATATATTATGCTTTTAATTGCATTTTATTTTTTAAAACTGCTTTTTATTTTAAAAAAAGGTTTATATAAAAAATTATTTTTATTCTATTTTAAGAAAATAACTATTTTCTTTTTATATATTTTTTTTACTGTTTTTATTATTTTAAGAGACTATTTTTTTATAAAAAAAATCTTTTTCATCATTTTTTATTTTCGAAAAAAAATATTTTTATATTTAAGATAATACACTTTTCTTTATTTTATGTTAAACCGTTTTTATATTTTATTTTTGAAAAAAACGTGTTTTTCATACCTTATTTTTGAAAAGACATGTTCTTATATTTATTTTATTTTTAAAAAGAAAAATTACTAAAATAATGTAATAAAGAGGAAAATAAAACAATAAATATACAATTAGTGATTATTGTGGTTGAGTAAAATGATAAAAAAAAAAAAAAACTTAATGAAATTATCATTTTTTATCTACTTTAAGATTTAGGATTTAGGATTTAGGATTTAGGGTGTTGGTATGTGAATGTGCTTGAGACTAGGAATGAAGGTTGTGGAAAAACAGTAACCACACAAGTATTATAATGATTACAATATGAATATGAAGACTAGATAATTGGAAAAAATGAAAACATACCTGTTTGAAGCGAGAACTTTTAGACTTTTCCTTTTTTTTCCCTTCTGCTCTCAGTGACTCCTGAAAGCACAACAATTTTTCAAGCACTGTATTTTTTCTCTATGTGTTGTTGTGTATCTCGTGCCAGTCCTCTATTCACTATGTATACTCTTCAACTTCTTCTTTTCTTAATTCGCATTCCAATCCATTAATGCACTGTTAGCTTTCAATTCAAATTTGTGAAACTGCCAACTTGCTAAGGAGGACAAACGTGTTGCTTTCAATTCAGACTTAATTTGTGAAACTGACAATTGGTTAAGGAGGACAAACCTGGACTCTGAATAATAGTTAGAATTATACTGTTGTTGCTACCATGATATCATAAATACGTATAATTAAATCCATGAATTATGGGAATTATGGGATATGAATGGAAGCAAAGAATAAATGAGAATATTTGAGGTAATGTAACTGCTAAATAGGCCCCAATATTTATTTTTAAATTCATTTTTTTATTCTATTTTTATTGGAAGCAACCTAAATAAATTAAAAAAAAAACAATAGTAATAGATATTTAAATACCTTTTTTTATAATATTATTATTATTATTATTATTTTTAATATATTATTTTGATCCAAAGAAATAACATAAACCAGCCAATGTAAAAGTCTCTATTTACTATTCTGTAAAATAAAAGAGTATAATAGTTCAAAAAAGGAAAAACCAATCAGCATTTAATTGACAGAAATTGAAAAAAAGTCATTACTAATTTATCAGTCAGCTCAACTATTCAAAATTTCTAACCTTTCTATTATTATTATTTTAATAATTTTCATGTAATTAATGAGCCTTAAAGGAGACAGAAAAAAAAAACATGTCAGTACTAGAAAAAATAACAATTTTCTTTTTAAATGCCCTATTAATTTGAGTTTTATTTCAAGATAATTATTTTTCTAATTGAATTTCTTAATGGGCTGATATTGTGATATATTTAATATAATACACTTTTGTGTACGTTAGGTTACTTAAAAAAAAGTTTGGTTACTTAAAAAAGGTCAATGATAAGTGATATATTTAATATAATATGAAAATGCATAAAATATCTTTGAAGTTCTATAAAGAAAATATCATATCTAACCCAAAATCTTGCTTTTCATATCTGTAACATGAAGGTAACAAAAAATCATCAATAACTAAAAGATGAAAAAAAGAATAGAGATCTCCAAACAATAATGAACAAATGTAAAACATATTATTATGTTTTTAAATATTAAAATGTGATATTTTTTTTTCTCTTGATTTTAAGAAATTATAAAAATTAATTATTTAGTTTTAATTTTTAATTATTTTCACTACTTTATAAAAATCTCCAAACAATTGGTCTCAGAGCTCTTAGTTCTTAAGGGCCTGATAGTATGAGAGAAACAACATAGGGAAAATAGTGAGGAACATTTCGAAAAAACAAAAACTTCACCCATGGCCGGAAACTTCATGGCAGCACCTCCGATTTTCTCCGAAGAAAACTATCAAATATGGTTTGCCAAAATGAAGTCTTATTTAGAAGCAAGTGGTTTGTGGAATGTTGTGATGTCTGAAATTCAACATCTATAAGAAGATCCAATTGTAGCTCAAATCAGAAATTACAATGATGAAGTAATAAGAAGATCGAAGGCCAAGACCTATATTCACTCTGCTGTTTCTGACGTTGTAATCTCTAGAATTATGGCCTGTGAAACAGCTAAAGAAGCTTGGGACATTCTCCAAGAGGCGTTTCAAGAGAATGAAAGAACTCGACAGATGCAAGTTCTCAATCTCAGAAGAGAATTTGAGATGCTGAGAATGAAGGAGGCCGAGACCATCAAAGAATATTTTGATAGGCTCTTGGTAGTGGTCAACAAGATCCGACTATTATGTGAATATTTACCTAATAGAAGGATCATAGAAAAAGTGTTGGTGAGTCTCCCATAGAGGTTTGAAGCAAATATCTCATCACTTGAAGATTCAAGAGATCTCACAGATTTCACTAACCGAGTTGATGAACTCTCCTCAAACCCAAGAGCAGAGAAGAATGTTAAGACAAGAACCGAGTACTGAAGGAGCTTTTCTAGCAAAGTCACAACCAAGTTACAAAGCAAACAAGAAAGGATGGAAAAATGAGAAGAAAAGTGATGAGGATGGCAATGACGAGGAGAAGTACTCAACATGTCAACACTATAAAAAAACTTCTTATCCACATTGGAGATATTGGTAGAGACCCGATGTGGTGTGCAAGTCTTGCAATCAAAAGGGTCATGTGGAGAAGGTATGTAAAAGAAAGCAACAAGGGGCGCAAATTGCTCAAGAGACCGATGATGAGAAAGAGGAGTATCTTTTTGTGGAAACTTGCTTTGCTAGTGACATCACAAGTGAAACATGGTTGATTGATAGTGGATGCACTCATCAAATGACACATGATAAAGGCATGTTTGTAAAGCTGGACAAAACCCACTTTTTAAAACTCAGAATTGGGAATGGAGACTATATTGAGGTCAAAGGCATAGGTGATATTGCCATTGATTTTGGCTCAGGTAAAAGCATAATCTCTGATGTTCTATATGTCCCTAAAATTGATCAAAATCTGCTAAGTGTTGGGCAACTTTTAGAGAAAGATTATATTGTTGTGTTCAAAGATAAAACTTGTGAAGTCTTTGATACAACTGACATTAAATTGATGTCAATAAAGATGAAGGACAAAAGCTTCTCGACAGACATACAAACAAACTTAGCCTACTCTTTTATGGCTGAAGTTGGGATTTGGGAGAAAGCAGAAATAATTAAGAAAGCAAAGAAGAAGAGAATGAAAAAGCGGTTGGAAAGGCCTCAGACTGTGAGAAGGTTTATGCAGTCGACATTGAAGGAAAAACCTGAGGAAACAATTGATGAGAAGAATATTGGTGTGTCGCTGGACACACGTGCCAATCCTCCTCAGGTAAGCACGGTGGGGCGTTCCGCAGGGGATAAACCGCCGCAAAGGTTGCTGTTTTTGAGGTTTCCTTTCGTTAGCCTTTGGAATCTCTTTGGCCTCAGGGGAATAACAACAGACACAAAGGGCTCACCCTCGACGACACCGTTTTGGCAGATAACGCCGAAGCAAAAGCCGTTAGAGATGACGATGAGGGTGACGGATCAGAATGCGAAAACTGGGTTTTGAAGATTTTGCACGTGAAGTCCGTGTGGGAGGAGAGACAGCATAATGAAGAGGAGGTTGTGGTTACTAATCAAACTCAAAGCAATTACGATAGGGAGGAAGTGTGTAAATGTGATGCTTGCGGGGTTGAGAAAGATGACGATTTCAGTGACACAGAAGAGGTTGAATTCGATAAGGCTCCTTTTCCAGAATGCTTCGGAGGGTATCGTTATCAAAAGCTAGATTGTATGCTCAGATGTCACACTTGGGGAACGATATACCGAAAATCAAGCCAAGGAAACTCTTAAAGCATTATGGTTTGCCACTTGTAACTTCATCGAGAGAAGATCGAAATTTGCATCAAAAGAGGCAAGGAGGAGTGCTGAAGATTGCATCTTTTGATGGTATGAAGATTTTGTGAAATAATTTTTCAAAGATTTTTTTCATTGCAGAACTTTGTGTCTTTTGGTTATAAAACTTTGTTATTTTTTTGATGCAGAATTTTGTTATTTTTCTGTTTTAAAACTGAATAGAAATTTTTTTCATAATTTTAGGAGAAGTTTGTTTTTCTAATTTTGTCTAAGAATGTTATATGATTAATGAAAAATTATCCTCATCTCCATATATTTTCTACAAGGTGCATGGTGGAGGTTTCATGGTGGTTGTGGAAGTGTTTTGGCTTGGAGATGGGGTTGTCGTGGAGGGATGTGGGAGGCATGGTGGAGGTGTGGTTGTGGTTTCATGGTGGTTGTGGAAGTGTTTTGGCTTAGAGGAAAGAGGTATGTTCTTTTTTATGGGACATAGTGGTGGTTTCATGGCAGGGAAGAAAGAAGCATGGTGCGGGAAGGTGGTTGGCTTCTAGTGGTAGTGCAAGACGTGCACGAGAGCTTCAATGATGGCGAAAGGGAATGCAGGGAGGGTGTGTATGAAAGTTACATGAGTGAGTGGGTGTTGTGTATATGGTGAAGCAGGTTGGTGGAGACATGTAGAACCAAATGAAGCCAGAAGAAGGTGAAAATGAAGGATGAAACCTAAATCACTCTGGATCATTAGGCTTTAAAAGAAACCCTTAGATTTTGTTATTTCCAAATCTTCTCTTTATGAGTTTGAACGTATATTCTAGTTTGGTAACACTTTTGTTTGGCTTTGGTTTGATTATAGAAAAATGAACATTCATGAAGTGGAACAGTTCATGCAATATATGAATGGATAATATTTGAAGTAGAACAGTTCGTACATACTGAAAATGTTTTAACATAAACTGTAACCAAAAGGAACTAGAAAAAAGACGTATATAAAACAATAACCTCTTCAGGATTTCTTCCTTCAACACACGTTCGTTCCTTTGCTCCATATAGCTTCTTCCTTGCTAGCTTTTCTTTCTTTTTTGAATCCCCCTTTTTCCCCCAAAAGCAGCAGAGAGCCAGGTATCTTATGCAGTTTTGAGAGAAAGGAGAGGAATTGATGAGTCAAGAGAAAATGTCATGTGTGGGTTCCCTCTCTTAGGTTCTGTCAATCCTCTTTAAAAAAGAATATGACTAACGCATGCTGCTGAAGGTTTGACTCAGCTAGGGGCTTTTAGGGACAAAGTATCTTGTTAGGGAAATGCTAGCTGTAGAGGAGGTGCTACAAGAGGAACAAAGCAAATTTCTTGTTAAGAAAAGGTAATGTTGCCACTGAGGAAAGCAATGCAGACGGAAGCAGCGCAAAGCCAGCAGCGCAGTAAAAGCGTATCGTTATGGCAGAATTTCGGCCTGTAGCAAGTAGTGGAGCAGTGCTAACGTTGGGGGGAGTGAGCAGAGGAATTAGCTAGAGATGGAGCATGATGGAACGCTGGGACGGAGAAATTTTGTCGTTTCTTATTTCTTTTCTTTTCTCTTTTTTTAAATTTTAAAATGCAATAAAAATGAAATTTTTAAATTAAAATAAAAAGACAAATAAAAATATATTTGTTGTGTTTTTTTTAAATGAAAAAGAGATAAAAATCTAAATTATAGTTTTTTTAAAAAGATAAAGATAATTATAAAATTGAAAATTATATTTTTGTATTTTTCTAAAAATAAGAGAAAAATAATAAATTTAGACAAACAAAAAGTTTAGAGGTGAAATTTTTTTATTTTCTAAAATTAATTAGAAACGTTTTTTTACCCGGACGAAATTGGGTGTTGACACCCTATACCCGGGTTTGAGAAAGCTTAGAATTAGAAGGGGTTGTGTAGCAATGTCACAAGGATGTACTTCCTTTTCTGGCTTTTGTGAGAACCCCAACTAGAGTCTGCTCGCTTAATTTGTATGTCCATAAAGATTGTTTACCAGCTGCTATGGGTATGCGATGAAGTGAGCCATGGTTCTAGTGGCCTTATATCCTTAGGAATTAGGAGCTCACCTTTGTGAGTGTGCATGTAAAGAACCTAGAACCCTAGGCGCGTAATGCCGAATTTCTTTCGGGCACAAAGGGAGATTTGTTGCATTCCTCTTCCTCTCACCATTTGCTTGTACATACTAATAAGTGTATTACATTTGCATCCACATATCACGAATAAGTACCTCTTGTGGTGCAAGCATGCGTGATTTGTCATTATGTTTTAGTCATGTCAGTTGCATATTATGTTACTTGACATTGTACATACAAACATGCATCTTCATTCATACATTCATGGTAGCATGTATATAATTTTTAATTTCATAATTTTTTGCATTGCCATGTCATTTTGCATTATCTATAAGTTGTGACATACATACATTAATTAGTTTTGCATGCATCATAGATTTATACATCATAAATCATAAAAAATGTTAGTTGAGAAAGAAAAAATAACATCATTACTAATTAATAATTACTTAATAAGTTATTTACATGTAGAAAGAAAAGTCTAACTCTCTTGTTAATTTTTAAGTGAGACATTAAACTCTAACTAACACTATCGGAATTGATGTTAAACAATTTTAAGTTTGTGACATAACGTCGGAAAAGAGCTAAGATGTGACGTAATGAGTTGTGATGAGGATGTCAATAAACTGATCTTTATATATATATATATATATATATATATATATATGATTGGAGTTTGTTCCAAACAAAGACACATTCAATTTCAATATATTTTATTAGATAGTATTGAAAAAATTAATTAATGGCAGTGTTAACACATATTGATTAATAAGATAAATCATTATTATCTGATAACGATTACGCTTCAAGAAGTGTCTTAAGTGAGAGTTTTATTGTATTTTCCTTCAATAAATGAACTAAAGATAACAATCTATTTCTTACTTTTTGAAATTTTGAGATTTTCCAAGAAGCAAAACTCGTGTTGATTGTTTTGTATGGGCAAACTCTAAATCATAATCTAAGATATCATTTTAAGAGAATATCATATTTTGTGGAAAAGAAAAGATCTAAGATGAGGAAGTTTTGTTCTTTGTTATTTATTTTTGGTTATATCTTCATTGGTATCCACCACTAATCACTTATTATAATTCTCACCCTTCAATAAGGATGGTGTTAAAGTTGAATTATGGGTTTCACATTGATGCATAAAGAAGGGATTAAAAAGTTATGTACTTAGAGTTAAGGTTTACAACTTCTACTACATAACTTTTCTTTCTTCATACGCAACTAGATTTAACTATAAATTAGCTTAGGGTAAAAGGAAAGAAAAACAATTGTTGAACTGTATGATTCACCAATTCCTTCATGTACAGTAAGATTGAAAGTCATTTGAGATTCATCTTACGATACAAATGGATATATTTGTGAATGAAGTGCATAAACAACTAAATATGTGTGTCACTTATGGCCATAAATGAGGGGAAAATTATTAGTAAAAATAGTAATCTAAAAATAATTGGAAGTGAATTGAGCATGGTCGGAAACACACATAAGAACCACACATGTAATCTAATCTAACCAAACTCAAACAAGAAGCTTAAAAAGTGTGTGGCACTTTGAGCATAAGAACTAAGAAGAGTACATACCAGTACTTATTTCATTTAGCTTCCACTTATCCCCTAAAGACTGTGGCACAAACTTGAACGGAAACTTTTGCTCTGAGAATATTCTTCTCGAGTATTTGTATGCACAAAAACCTCTATTCAATTTATGCACTCTAATTGGCTATTGCATTGTTTGGTTTCCATTCTTTCAAATTAGAGGGATTATAAACTGAGATGTAAGGTCTTTCTAGTTTAAAATTATTTTATTGAACAGTATATATAATCTTATGATATAGTTGATGCTATTTTTCACTGTTTTTTGAATCTTATCATTCAACTCAAATTTTGACACAGGATTTAAAATCTAGTTTGACCATTCACAATTTGAATCTCAATTTGATAACCTTGTGCCTGAGTTGTTTGCTTGTTGCATATGATTAATTGGTATTTTAGCGTTTAGTAAAATTCTAAATTATCATCATAAATCAGCTTATTTTCCAATTCTCAGTATTACATGCTTTTCCTTTTTGTTTTCAAGTTTGTGAAACTAGGAAGATGCTAAAAGAATATAACATCTCTGAATTATATAGTGTATTTTTTTTTTCACGTGCCTCTCATTCTGGCTGTTCATTTTAATAATTAAACTTTGATTTCTTTTTCAAAGGTTCTATTCAAGAAAGATTGAATGTATTGATGTCAAGGACCCAAAATTTTTTGAATGAAGTGACTTTTCCACTTGCAAAACCTGGTCAAAGTAAGAAGCCTGATCTTGCAAAGATTTTGGATTTCAATTCATGGAAGACATATTTATGATAGAGCAGACAATTGTGGGGTTCTTTCTCTAGCTGCTGTAATTTGTTTTGAACAATTCAGCAGGTGAAGACACTTAGATCATTCTATTTTGGATGAAAAAACTTTTATTGGTCATTGGGTCAATGCATTCATCAAGGGGATTATACATTAAGAAATTCTAGACTAAAGTATATATAATTGAAGTGCATTCATAAAAATGATTATAAATGAACAAATTCAAGGTCAAAGTATATAACTGAAGTGCTCCATGAAATATGTTTTTACTTCTGCAGTTGGAATGCAATGTAAAATTATTTATTCTCAGAATTGCTCCTCGTTTCTTTGCATGAACAAGCTGGTCCAAGCTGATTGGTTGTCTATCTCAAGAATACCAAGTCTCGTATGCATGTGAATGCTCACTCTCACCAATAGTTGTTGATACCTGAGCCCTGCCCTTGTTGGATGGGCTCTTTGTCAAATATTTTGCAATCTTTTTACATTATTTTTTTGGAGTCACTGGCAATCAATTTCCCCAACGACAATTCAGCAATTTCTCCCACCTATCTAGTGGTAAAGAATTGTGCAACCTCCCTCTAAAAGACGGAAGCTGTTAGGATGTAAAGAGAAGGAGAGGAGATTTGTCTCCTATTTCTTGTTCTTTTCATCCTATTCCATACAGATCTTTCTTTTATTTTTCTTTTTGGTTCCTAACAGAAGCACACACATACCATGAAATAATTTTCTGAAAAAATGCTTTAAAACAAATTATTTTTTGGGAAATTTGAATAGGAAAAAGAGCAGCAATGAGAGAAGAAGCCTAACTTACTGGATTTCTTTGTTTTACTTTTCCATTTAATTATCAAATGCTGTGATGCTGAATAAACTTTATTCTTTTATTTCCAAGAGAGAAATACAATGTTTATTGCTTTTGGACATGTCTGTAGGACCCTGCATTCCAGAGGTTGATATTCATAACCATGCTTGCCTGGGACAATCCTTATACTGATGATGACCTTTCCAGAAGTGCAGATAAGGCTTCTTTACAGGTTCAGTTCTTTCCTTTAGTTAATGTAATTCAGCTGCCCTACCAGCATTGAATTTGTTGGTGATTGTATATGGGAGATATGAGAAGAGTGATAACATTTTTGTCAGGAATTCTCCCTCTAATTTGTCTATTGAACTGTACCACAGTGTTTGAACTTCTAAGGGTGATGGAGATCACTATTAAATGTAGAGTATAGACCCTGTTGCACAACAAAAAACGTGTCCTCCGTCCTTCTAGGAAAAAGTTATTTCATCAATCTCATGAATTCTATCAATGATATCATAACAGAACAATGAAGTTGGGATATATTTTTGTTCAAGGATTTCTAGCTATTTTCTTCAGCATAATTGTATTATTTCATTTTTCTTTATGATTTTGAGAGATCACTTCATATATGTAATTTTTTGTGGGCTTAGCAGAATAAACTTGTCACTGAGGAGGCTTTTGTTCGTATTGCTCCTGCAATCTCTGGTGTGGTTGACCTTCCTACAGTGCACAATCTTTTTAAGGCTCTTGCTGGAAATCAAGAGGGCATTTCTGTAAGCTCATGGCTGAATTACATTAATGAGTTTGTCATGTGAGTTTTCATTCATCTTTATGCCAATGATGTGATGATATTAGAAGACGCAAGCAACATGCGTTTTTTACTTCCAAGTTGATGAAATATAAATGATGTTAATGGTTTTCCAATTTACCAATCTCAAATGCTTCTAATGCACTAGGTATTCTCATTTTATCTAGATATTAGTGCTTGAAAAAATGAAATTTCTTTTTTTCATGATGAGGGAATTAAGACATTTTGTGAAAAGATCCTCTGAATTGTCATAATTTCATAAAAAATAATATGATGGATTATTAGTTCTGTCATCTTTTGTTCACTTTTTTGAACTTTCTTTTTATAATGCCACTGCTTTAGATGACTCCTCTCATATTTTCTCTTAAATTTTCTAATTTGCTACATTGAAGGTTAATGCAAGCTATTATGAAATAAATATGTTACATTAAAGGTTCACTTTTAGTTCTGATGCTGCATATGTGGTAAAAATCTTTGTAGTTCATAGAATTAACACATGGTACAGTCGCTTGAGTCTAGCGTTGAAAATAAAATATAAAGAGATGATATACTTTTAGTTGCACTTTTATTTTATGGTTGGTTTGTTCTGTGACACGCTCTTTGCTTAATATGCCAGAATGCTCTCAGAACTTCTAAACATTCTTTGTATGACAACTTTTTCGTGCTGAACTAGACCTTATATTAATGTAGAGTGCGTCAAAAACAGATATTATATCAAATTCCGGAGTTTCCTCAACTGTCTCAGGAGAGAATTTTATGCATTGGTTCCCATAGTAAGCGGCCTGTTCTGAAATGGGAGAATAATATGGCATGGCCTGGAAAACTTACTCTTACAGATAAAGCAATCTATTTTGAGGTATTTTATGATTTTATGCAATGTTAAACCGTTAGTACTATATCTTCTGTAATGATTATACAGTTGTATAATTTATTAAAGTCTCTAACACTATGAAGTTTTGGAAATAGGCTTTGAGCACCAAAAAAAAAAAAAAAAAAAAAAAAAAAAAACAACATAAAATAAATGACACACAAAACAAGAAAGTGAACAGAGACAACATTAATCTAAGGACAATACTTAGATACCGTTCTAGAGAAGCTTATATTATAACAACTACCAAAGTTGATAAAACAAATTGCGTTTGCAGAACAATACCAAGAACGCTTAACAAAACTGCTTCTAAGTTTTTGTTGAAGAAAAACCAACACAAGCAATTAATTATTATAATTACCAATTTTTTAGCATTTGTTAATGTACAAAAATTTATTTTAGGAGAAATAAGTGGAGAAATTGAGTGGCATACCTTTGAGTTATTAACCTATATAAAGGCAATAATAAACATTGAATAAATATCACTCTCAGTCGTCACTTGTTGAATTCGAAAATTTGCTAGCTGGTCAGGAAGCCCTTGCTAAGCAAATGGGAGGAGTCTCGTTAAAGAAGGAAGAAGAGACACTCTATGCCAATAGAGGCAGGAGGAATTTCAAGCAACATGCCACAGGTGGCTCAAGAAAGCATAATGACAAGGCGAGAAATCATCAAGACGAAGGAAGCGTTCGTGCAGAAGGCGCTTCGAAGAATCAAAATAGCGGTAAAAAGTTTGAAGGGAACTGTTACAATTGCAGAAAAAACGGTCACATGGCGAAAACCTGTTGGTCAAAGAAAAAGTCGATAGAGAGTAATGTGGCTGCTTCCAAAAGTGAAGATGAATGGGATGTTGAGGCACTATTTGTTGTAGAAGAAGAAGAGTTAGCTTTTAAAGCAACAACGTCGAAACAGGTTGACTATGAGAAAGATTGGATCGTTGACTCAGGATGTTCAAATCATATGACGGGTGACAAAGAGAAGCTAAAGAACCTATCAGAGTATAAGGGAAGTTCGGTGGTCGTGATAGCGAACAATTCAAAGCTAACTATAGCTCACATCGGTAATACGGTAGTTTCTCCTCAGCATGGTGATACCGAGGTGCCACTTCAAAGTGTTTACCATGTCCCGGGTATGAGAAAAAATCTTCTCGCGGTGGCACAATTAACTTCTTCTAGCCATTATGTTCTCTTTGGTCTACAGATGTGAAGGTTTATTGGGACTTGGAGATTATAAAAGACCCAATGATAAAAGGATAGAAGTTGGAGTCAATTTATGTAATGTCTGTAGAAACCGCATGCGTAGACAAAACAAGAAGGAATGAGACGACAGACTTGTGGCACATGCGGCTTGGACATGTTAGTTATTCCAAATTAGACGTAATGATGAAGAGGTCGATGTTAAAGGGACTTCCACAACTTGAAGTAAGAAAAGGCACGGTATATGCAGGTTGTCAGTATGGCAAAACACCAATTGCCATATAAAGAGTACAAATTTATAGCAAAGGAACCATTAGAATTAGTTTACTCTGATGTGTTTGGACCAGTTAAACAAGCTTCTATTAGTGGGAGGAAATACTTGGTGACTTTCATTGATGACTTCTCAAGGTATGTGTGGATTTACTTCATGAAGAAAAAATCTGAAACTTTTTCAAAGTTCAAAGAGTTTAAGGAGGTAGCAGAAGCAGAAGTTGGCAAAGAAATTCGTTGTCTACGTAGTGACAATGGGGGAGAGTATACATCAAACGAATTTTACAATTTCCTTCAAGAATGCCGAATACGCCATTAGTTCACATGCACTAACACTCCACAACAGAACAACGTGGCAGAAAGAAAGAATAAGCATCTAGCAGAAATTTGTCGAAGCATGCTTCACGCAAAGAATGTACCAGGACGCTTCTTGGCAGAACCGATGAGGACAACTGCATTTGTCATCAATAGGCTTCCTCAACAAAGGTTATATTTTATTTCCCTATTTTGAAAAATTGTGGAACATGAAACCTTCAATTAGTTATTTCAAGCCAATCTCAGCGCCAAGGGAGTCAAACACCAAGAAATTGTTGAAATAATAGAACAGAGAGAAAGACTCATAAATGTTGGAATGAGAGTGATGTTTATTCAATGTTTGTTATTGCCTTTATATAGGTTAATAACTCAAAGGTATGTCACTCACTTTCTCCACTTATTTCTCCTAAAATAAATCTACGTACATTAACAAATGCTAAAGAATTGGTAATTATAATAATAAATTGTTGGTGTTGGTTTTTCTTCAACACTCCCCCTCAACACTAGCTTCCACTTTGTTTGTCATGCCAAGATAATGATAGAAGCTTTCAAACTTGCTGTCGCTTAAGCTTTTTGTAAGCAAATCTGCAGCTTGATTTTCTATTCTAACATGTTTCAACTCAATTTCCTCTTTCAATACTTTTTGTCGGATAAAGTTGTAATGTACCTCCACATGCTTAGTTTTTTCATGAAAAATTGGATTCTCTGCCAAACATATTACAGACAAATTATCGCAATACAGAGGAAATGAATACTTTACTGGTTGATGCAAGTCTTCTAACCGTTACATAAGCCAAGTGCTCTCTTGAGCTGCCATCGCTGCTGCTCGATACTTCGCTTCGGTGGTTGACAAAGACACAGTTGGTTGTCTTTTGCTACACCAAGAAATTGCTCGTGACCCAAGCATGAAAATATATCCGGTAGTTGAGCGTCGAGTATCATGGTCACCTGCATAGTCAGCATCACAATAGCCAACTAGTTTACATTCTCCACCTCTCTTATACATAATACCATGGTCAAGCGTACTGTTCACATATCTCAAAATTCGACACACTGCTTCCAAATGAGGTTTCTTTGGATTTTGCATGTAACGACTCATCACACAAACTGCAAAAGAAATATCTGGTCTTGTTAAAGTTAAGTATATAAGAGTACCCACCAGTTGTCGGTACATTGTAGCATCTTCTAAAACTTTCCCTTCATGAGCATATATTTTGGTGTTTGGCTCCATTGCACTAAGATTGGCTTGCACTTAAGCATTCCAAACTTCTTTAACAAATCTTTGGAATACTTTTATTGATGGAGAAATATTCCTTCTTGAGTATGATGAACCTCTATACCAAGAAAATGCTTGAGTTATCCAAGTTCTTTCATTTGAAATCGAACTGACAACCTTGGTTTGAAAAATTTCTTCTTCATAATCTCGTGTGATGATTAAATCATCCACATATACTAGCACGATAGCTAGCTTTTCTCCTTTAGCTTTGATAAAAAAAGCTAGCATCCGTACTTGTTACCAAATAACCACTATGAGTAAGGAATTTAGCAATCTTACCATACCAAGCCCTTGGTGTTTGTTTTAACCCATAAAGTGTCTTTCATAGCTTACACACGTACTCAGGATGATCTTGACTCTGAAAACCCATCGGTTGGTCCATGTAGATCTTCCGATCTAGCTCCCCATGCAAAAATGCATTCTTTACGTCCATCTACCACAAATTCCAATTTTTGGAAGCTGCAAGTGCTACTAACAGGACTCGTACAGTTGTAAGCTTTGCAACTAGACTAAATGTTTCATGATAGTCTAGTCCATATTGTTGAGAGAACCCTCGAGCTACTAGGCTAGCCTTGTGTCTTTCTATTGATCCATTTGTTCGGCACTTTATCTTGTACACCCATTTGTAAGAAATAGGCTTGACATCTTTTAGCTTTGGCATGAGCTCCCATGTTTGATTTCTATCTAGCGCGACCATTTCTTCTTCCATGGCTTTAATCCATTTTGGATGTTGAAATGCTTCCTCGAAGGTTTCTGGTTCTTTTGCATCTGCTTCTTCTACTATGGCAACATTAACATACTTTGGATTTGGCTTTCTAATTCTTGTTAACCTTCTCAATGGAGTTCGTGCTTCTGGTCCATCAGGCTCATCTTCATTGCTTAGTTGTTGTTGATACACACCAGTTTGCCAAGGACTTTCAGCTACACCTCCTTCAACATTGCCTCCGTTATCAACATTTTTAGTTTCATCTAAACTCAATTGGATTTGAGAGGATTGTACCACGTCTTTAAAAACATCTGAGTCTGGCAGTATTTCCTTGTTTAGGGACCACCATGAAGAAGCTTCATCAAATACCAAATTTTGAGATATGTGACATTTTTCAGTAGTAGGATCACAACATCTCCATCCTTTTCTTTGACTGTCATATCCTATAAAAATGCATCTAACAACTTTTCTGTCCATTTTGCTACGTAAATGACCAGGTACAAATACATAGCAAACACATCCAAAAACTCTGAAATAACTAATTGAAGGTTTCATGTTCCACAATTTTTCAAAACAGGGAAATGAAATATAACCTTTATTGAGGAAGCCTATTGATGACAAATGCAGTTGTCCTCATTGCTTCTGCCCAGAAGCATCCTGGTTCATTCTTTGCGTGAAGCATGCTTCAACAAATTTCTGCTAGATGTCTATTCTTTCTTTCTGCCACGCCGTTCTGTTGTGGAGTGTTAGTGCATGTGAACTAATGGCGTATTCGGCATTCTTGAAGGAAATTGTAAAATTTGTCTGATGTATACTCTCCCCCATTGTCACTATGTAGACAACGAATTTCTTTGCCAACTTCTGCTTCTGCTACCTCCTTAAACTGTTTGAACTTTGAAAAAGTTTCAGATTTTTTCTTCATGAATAAATCCACACATACCTTGAGAAGTCATCAATGAAAGTCACCAAGTATTTCCTTCCACTAATAGAAGCTTGTTTAACTGGTCCAAACACATCAGAGTGAACTAATTCTAATGGTTCCTTTGCTTTAAATTTAGACTCTTTGTATGGTAGTTGGTACACTTTTCCATACTAACAACCTGCACATACTGTGCCTTTTCTTACTTCAAGTTGTGGAAGTCCCTTCAACATCGACCTCTTCATCATTACGTCTAATTTGGAATAGCTAACATGTGCAAGCCGCATGTGCCACAAGTATGGTGTCTCATTCCTTTTTGTTTTGTCTAGGTATGTGGTTTCTGCAGACATTACGTAAACCGACTCCAACTTCTATCCTTTCATCATTGGCTCTTTTATAATCTCCAGGTCCTAATAAACCTTCACATCTTGTGGACCAAAGAGAACATAATGGCCAGAAGAAGTTAATTATGCCACCGAGAGAAGATCTTTCTCATACCCAGGCCATGGTAAACATTTTGAAGTGGCACCTCAGTATCACCATGCTGAGGAGAAACTACCGTATTATCAATGTGAGCTATAGGTAGCTTTGAGTTGTTCGCTGTCACGACCACCTGACTTCCCTTATACTCTGATAGGTTCTTTAGCTTCTCTTTGCCACCCGTCATATGAGTTGAACAACCCGAGTCAACGATCCAATTTTTCTCATAGTCAACCTGTTTCGACGTTGTTGCTTTGAAAGCTAACTCTTCTTCTTCTGCAACAAATAATGCCTCAACATCCCATTCATCTTCACTTTTGGAAGGAGCCACATTACTCTCTACCGACTTTTTCTTTGACTAACAGGTTTTCACCATGTGACCGTTTTTTCCACAATTGTAACAGTTACCTTCAAACTTTTTACCGCTATTTTAATTCTTCGAAGTACCTTCTACACGAACGCTTCCTTCATCTTGATGACTTCTCACCTTGTCATTATGCTTTCTTGAGCCACTTGTGGCATGCTGCTTGAAATTCCTCCTGCCTCTATTAGCATAGAGTGTCTCTTCTTCATTCTTTAACGAGATTCCTCCCATTTGCTTAGCGAGGGCTTTTTGAGCAGCTAGCAAATTTTTGAATTCAACAAGTAACGGCTGAGTTTGCCATCCTTGTATAGCAGCAACAAAACTCCTAAATTCTAGCTTCAAACCATGGATGATGATCCGTTTCATCCTGGTATCACCAATAGGAGCCTCTGGATCCAACTCAGAAATCTCCTGGCATAATAACTTCACTTTATGAAAGTATTGTGCAATCGTCATGTCGCGTTGCGCCATGACAACAATTCATTCTCTAGGAGCTCAAGCTTCGTATCATTCTTTTTAGAGAACAATTTAGCAAATGTATCCCAAACTTCTTTGGGATTTTTCGCATCCCGAATATGCTCTAACACATCCTCTTCAACCGTCGTCTTCAAAATGAACATGACTTTGCCTGCTCTAATTTTCCACTTCCACAACGTCCCATGCACATCCTCGGCCTCAGGTTGCGTTGCTTCACTACCATTGACGACATCCCACAAGTCTTGACCTTGCATGTATGACATAATGCAAGTAGACCAAGAATTGTAGTTGTTCTGGTTGTTAAGTTTCTTAACACCGCCAACGATTTGTAGATCACTCATCTTAATAATAGGGTGCTCAGCACAGGCCGAAAAACGTGTGGCTATGATACCAAATTGTTGAAATAATAAGGTAGAGAGAAAGACTCAAATGTTGGAATGAGAGTGATGTTTATTCAATGTTTATTATTGCCTTTATATAGGTTAATAACTCAAAGGTATGTCACTCACTTTCTCCACTTATTTCTCCTAAAATAAATCTACGTACATTAACAAATGCTAAAGAATTGGTAATTATAATAATAAATTGCTGGTGTTGGTTTTTCTTCAACATAATACATTCAAAATCTGTTGAAAACTTTGTTTGTCATGCCAAGCTGATGATAGAAACTTTCGAACTTGCTACCGCTCAAGCTCTTTGTAAGCAAATCTGCAGCTTGATTTTCTGTTCTAACATGTTTCTACTCAATTTCCTCTTTCAAGACTTTCTCTCGGATAAAGTGGTAATGTACCTCCACATGCTTAGTTCTTGCATGAAAAACTGGATTCTCTGCCAAATGTATTGCAGACAAATTATCGCAATACAGAGGAAATGGATACTTTACTGGTTGATGCAAGTCTTCTAACAGTTGCATAAGCCTCTTGAGCTGCCATCGCTACTACTCGATACTCCACTGTGGTGGTTGACAAAGACACGGTTGGTTGTCTTTTGCTACACCAAGAAATTACTCGTGACCCAAGCATGAAAATATATCCAGTAGTTGAGCGTCGAGTATCATGGTCACCTTGCATACTCAGCATCACAATAGTCAACTAGTTTACATTCTCCACCTCTCTTGTACATAATACCATGGCCAAGCGTATTATTCACATATCTCAAAATTCGACGCACTGCTTCCAAATGAGGTTTCTTTGGATTTTGTTGAAGAAAAACCAACAACAACAATTTATTATTATAATTACCAATTCTTTAGCATTTGTTAATGTATGTAGATTTATTTTAGAAGAAATAAGTGAAGAAAGTGAGTAGCATACCTTTGAGTTATTAACCTATATAAAGACAATAATAAACATCACTCTCATTCCAACATTTATGAGTTTTTCTCTCTGTCTTATTATTTGAATGTTTCTATCATCAGCTTGGCATGACAAACAAAGCGGAAGCTAATGTTGAGGGGGAGTGTTGAAGAAAAACCAACACCAACAATTTATTATTATAATTACCAATTCTTTAGCATTTGTTAATATAATTAGATTTATGAGTCTTTCTATCCGTCTTATTATTTCAACAGTTTTTCGCTTGATCTAATAAAATTGAACCTAGAGTCAAACCTTGCATTTGTACTATCCCAAGATCAAGAACCGGAAGCAGAAGTAGCTTGAAGTGCCTCTTGTTGTTGTTCAAATTGCAATGTTGTTCAAATTGCAACCCTCGCAATGCCCATTTCATCAGCCTCTTCTTATCCCCTTTCTCTCCAAGATCCTGATCCTCAGTGTGATCTTTTTCCATTGAAGTTTTTGGTATAGTGAGAAGCCTCTCAAAGGCCTTAACCAAATGCATAACCTTCCCAAGCCCATTTTCAGGGACACTGTTCCTTGCCTCTTCCGACAGCCTGTCCCTCTCCCTCCTTCGTTTCACCGTGGAACCTCCTTCTTTTTCTTCATCTTCCACAGTCTCACTTTGTGTTCCCTCGGTTTCAAAATCATAACCCTCCTCATCTTTTGCCTCTTCGTCTTCTTCTTCCTCATCATAGCCCTTCCTCTCTTTGAGGAAAAACTCTAAACATACTTGGCGTCACCGTTGTCCTTGCATTTGCATGAAATGACATCGTTTCGAGAACCCTTTTGATTATTTTTCTTGGCCATAAAGAACTTCCTCTGCCTGATCCTCTTCTGCGGCGATTGCACAACTGGGTTGCTGTTGTTTGGCTTGGAAGGTTTCAAAGAGCAGGGTAATTTGAAGAAAGGCTTCTCTGAGGCACATTAGGATTCAAATTCTCTGAGTTTTCTGAGTCTTTTTCCTTCGAAGGAGTGGTGGTGGCTGATCGATTACTGTTGTTGCTACCTACTTCCATTTGCAATCCAAATGGATTCTGAGAATCAGAGAGAGAGAGAAGAAAATGAATTTGATTGAATTGAATTGGATTGGAAACGGTGAAGAGAAAATTAATGAAATTTCTATGTGCACAGAGAAAGAGAAAGAGAAAGAGAAAGAGACGCTCTTGTGTTCTAACGGCTACTTTTGGTGTGAGTGAGGTTTTTTATACAGCAGATATCAGAAATTCTGTTTCCACTTAGGGTTTGGACCGTTATATCGCGGGTTATTTACTTTTTATATATGTTTTTTTTTCTAAGATATTAAAATTTAATTAGAGAGTAATTTGGTATTTTTTTATTTAATAATGTTTTCATTCTCTAAAAATTATAATGATTTTAGTTTTACTACCTCAAATTTTATTTTTTCCCCTTAATTTTTTAAAAATGTATTATTTTAGATCGTTAACATTAAATTTCAGAAACTAAAATCAATTTTTCTATGATTAAGTTTTAGGATTTTAGATTTACAAAAATTTTTCGAATCCTTAAAATTTAGTGCTGAGAAGTTAAATGAAACCAAGTCAACTTAGTATATTTATATGTTTTTTTGTTTACTTAATAAAAAAAATCGTTATTCTAACATATATCACAATTCAGTGCCGATAAGAAAAAATCACAATGCAAGTTTTGAACATGGTAATATATAATTATGTTTTAGATATTTTTTGGTTATGTATAAAAGTTACATGTTAATATTGATTGTCGATTAATTACGAGTGAATTTAACAGGCTAATCATATTATAAGGTTTTATAACGTATCAGATTATTTTATTATTTGTTAAATTAAAATATTATTTGAAAATTATGCAAAAGTAAATTAAAACATTTAACATATTGTCAAATTCATTGCAAAATATTGATTGATACTACATTTAGAATCAGCTAAATTAATTACCATCGTTTTTTACGTCTGGACCATTTATCCTTTTTTTTTGTCTTAAAATTGAAAGAAAATTTACTGGAAAAACTCTTCGTAAAAATAATTTTTAGATTATTTATTCCGAAATTTTGTCCGAAACATATTTTTTGAAATTTATATTTTTCAGAAAGAATTTAAAAAAAAATGAAAAACATAACCTACATTTCAAAACGAGTTTTTAGAACAAACTTTCGATATATATATATATATATATATATATATATATATATATATATATATATATATATATATTTACTAAAATGTTTCTTAAGAAATGTGTTTTGGAAATGACAACTTCTTCCTCCCCTTTATACACTCTTCCTACTTTCATAAAAAAAAAATTTAATTTACAAAATATTTATATGAAAATAATCAAAACGATTTTTAATTATTTGATTATATTTGTAAAACAAAATGCCAAACAGGATAATATCATCATTCGATTTACATTTTGATGACCAAGAAGATATCGGGCAACGAGGAATCAAACACGAACTCTATGCAAAAATAAGTCACAAAGATCAAATATAGTGCTACACTTTCATCTACTATTAAACTTCGTTGACAGGATGACAAACCAGAAAGAGGATGTGCCTAGATTCATTCTTTCCCTTTTCTTTCAGGGTATATAGATATAGATGTAATGCAACCCATCAAGGGAGTACACATGGAGAAAATAGGTGATGTAATGGCAAAAATATAGAAGTAAACTAATTTTAAAGAAATGGAATATTTGTGTTCAAAATTAATATATTTTCTTCTAACAACACAAAATCCTCAAATTGCTCTCTGTACAAAATCCTATCAACAACACAACATTTCTGTGTTGTTCACAACTCAAAACCCGAACTTCCTTGCAGAAATCAAGATCTGCTTGAGAATCCCAAACTTTAATTGTTTCACCGCAACAACCTGACCATCTTTGAATATTCCCTTGTGGACCACACCGAATTCACCTTCAGCCAAAAAGGTCACATATGAGAACATATCAGTAGCTTCCTCTAGCTCTTTGTAAGAAAACTGTTTTGGAGGCTTTCCAAATACTAGTGCTTTATTCTGACACTGTGAACATAAGGGGGAGGTATTGAGGTAGTTCTGCCCAAAGGTATGGAATTATCTCTGTTGCCCGAATCGGGGATGTAACTTCTACTTTGAGCTTGGTCAAACCCATATTCATTTTTTCTCATCTCTTGATCACAACGCATAAAATTCTCGAGTAAAGTTTTCGAAGATAGAGATTTAGTTCTTTGGATAATACTGTTGTTTTTATTTTTTTCCAAAACTTCTCGTCTACAATGTGGTTTTGAGGAATTCAAAATACAGTGTTCTTTTCACTAGCCACAGATGGTGTTGGACGCGGCTATGGCAGGAGAGGACGATCTCTTTCAATATCAAAGTATAATGGTGGTTGGACATTGAAATCTATTGGTTAAAATAAGGTCCTCTAGTATGGCTTATCCTCTTGTATGCATATAAGATGTCATTATAGAAGTGTATAAAAAATTAATATGATAGAGTTGGAGTCGTTTTCAAACGGGATGAAAGTTTTCATCCAGTTCTCATTTTGTTTTGTAAATGACAATCGGATGATACCTCATCCAATTTATATTTTGAGTAATGATACATTGACAATCTGATGTAGCATTATACCCAGGTTACAATCTCATGTGACGCTTATGTAGTCAGTTGTTTTTTACTTAGCTCATGTGTGGCAAAATATAATTGTTCTAGCATGACAGTGAGGTAAAAAAATAAAGTTGGAATGTGTATTTGGTCTAGCCATAACATCTTTCAGTGCCTCTTCCACTTCCATTTACAACTGCACTTTGAGACCAATTAGCTAATAAATATATACCTTAAAAGTTATTATAAATGAATTTTATTCTTTAGAGAGTTTATCCTTTTGTTATTTCTTATTAATTAATCATCAAAACTTTCAACTTGTTTGAAACCAAATTGCAAAGTCAATCAAATAAAAGGAATGTAATCATGAAAAATTTGTTGTTATAAATAAGAGTGCTACAATTAGATAAATATCCACACTCAATATGAACAAAAGAGAAGAAAAACAATCTAAGAAACAAAAGAAACTGACAATGAGTGATAGTGATAAAATTCTAATGTTCAAATATTTATGTAAGAGAACGAGACATTTATCATTTTATGTATATATTTGCTAGATTTATAATTATCTTTGCTAATAAGGTGTCACTAATCTCATTACTTTATTTATAGTATAATTATTTTTACCCCAATAAAGTATCATCAGTCTTATCTTAGGTCTGATGTAAAATTATTTTTGAATAGTATGAGTTTAAATTATGTACAGCTAGATGTTTGAATTTGGAGATTTAAATAAGTAATATTTAAACAAAATAAAATAGACTGTATATATTGAAGAAACTGATTTATCTTAACTAGTTCTTATGAGAATAATTTAAAATTTTAACATATAAATAATAAAGTGCACCTAACTATATATTAATGACCTTTGGATTATCTAATTCTTTTATATGATATTTGTTTTTACTTCCTTTATCTTTTTTCTTATTCGTAAAACTGATAGAGATATTAACAAATACACATGCATGACTTCTTTATGTGTTGGACAATTTTCCTGTTATAAGTCATACCACATTTCTTGATCATAGAATGTGGATACTCCAAATAATACTTAACATTTAAGAGATAAGGCTCACTACTCTTAAGTTGCGTTTTAAGAGATAAGGCTCACTACTCTTAAGTTGCGTTTGTTTCCAATTATGAAAACTTTTTATGAAAGAAAAACGAGGAAAGTGGAAAAAACGAAAACGAATTTCACGAAAAACAAAAAAGAAATTCTTTAAAAAATTTCTTCGCTCACGATTGAAGATTTGCAACAAAACTTCCTTTTCTAATTTATAAAATAATAAATAAAGTTAAAATAATTATAAAAATAAAATAATTAAAAACATTTTAAAGCTAAAAATAATATTATAAATAATAACTATAATAATAAAAAATTATAAAATTACAAAATTAATTTTTTATAATTAATTATTATAATATATTAATATATATATATATATTAATTTATATAATATAATGATAAATAATATTTAAAAGTCAAAATATTAAATATTATATAATTTTTTAATAAAACATTATATAATAATGACAAAATACCCCACAACTTTATTTCTCAAAAGATTAAAATATATATATCAATGTTTCCCTAAACTTTCTCCTACAGATCCATTCAAATTCATTTAAGATCCGCTAATACAATCAATACCTACTTAATATAACCCATCATATCTCATAGCATATTACTAAATAAAAACAGATATATAATAAAAATATACAATAATTACAATATGCCCAACTTGCGAAGTAAAAAAAAAATATTGTTGTTTTCCTAATGCTTTGGTAAAAATATCTGCAAGTTGCTCATTGGTGGGAACAAGACCGGGATGAATATACTCGAGAATAAAGGCATCACAAACAAAATTACAATCTACTTCAATGTGCTTGGTTCGATCATAAAAAACTGGATTCTAAGGAATGTTGCGGTTTAGGTGTCAGCCGTATTGTATGAGTGACATAATCATGCAACAAAACTGATGGTATTTTTGTTTGTGACCATAAGCAAAAAGAAAATTTGTTTATGAGAACTTGACATCTCATGAGACAAAAAATTCATTGGTTTCTATATCATACAAACGCCATCCCTTTTTCCCATCCAACAAAAATACATCTCTTAGTTCAGGAATTAAATTTATCGCCTAACCTTCCTTGTTTATGAGCATAACATAATAATCTAAAAACTCGTAGATGATCATAGGTAGGGTCACAACTATAAATCATTCTATAAGTAGTCTTTCCATTCAAAACTGAGGAAGGGGTTCTATTTATCAAGTAACCAGCCGTGAGAATACATTCTCTCCAAAAATCAATAGGTGAACATCCCTGAAATCTCAAAGCTTGAGCTACATTTAATATATATTGATGCTTATGTTCAACACGTCCATTTTGTTGTGGTGTCCCCATATAAGATGTTTGAAAAATTATTCTATTTTCAAGAAAATAATTTTTCATGCAAGCAAATTATGTTTCGTTGTCAGTCCTTATATTTTTCACTTGTTTATTAAAATGACGTTCCACCATGGAGAAAAACATTTTCAAAGTACTTGACACCTCTTTCTTATCAATCAGCAAATAAATCCACATAGTTCTAGAGTAATCATCAACAATAGTTAAAAAATAGGATGCTCCACATGAAGAGACATTTTTATAGGGGCCCCATAAATCACAGTGTATTAGTTTAAAAGCATCAGATGCTTTAAATCACTCCATTACCTCTCCTCTGTCTTCTTTCCCATGTGTCATGGTATGTACTTATTCTTCTTGAATTAGAATCGAGTAAACTTTGTTCAGATTCGACAATGGATCGTGTGCCAAAACATTTGAACGAATAGTGTCATATACTGTGCCATCTAACCCCATAAGAAAGGCATGTATTCTTTCCTCTTCTCGTTTCTTGTTAAGAATCGATCCAAGATCACATGTGCATCCTCTGCATTTACAAGTTGGCGGCTGATCATAATTCGCCAATGCATCCCGCAACTATTTAAGCTTTCTGTAGTAATTGACAATGCTCATTCCTTTTTGTCTGCACTCAGCAAGATTTGATTTGATTTGCTGAATTCTTGGTCCATTGACCAATGAAATCGGTTGTGAATATCATTTCATAAGTCCTGTGCGATCTTGACATATGAGATCGTTGAGTGGAGAGATGATTCAATGGTGTTTCGAATCCAAGACACCAATAAGGAATTAATGGTTCACCAATCTTCAAGATTCGTTGAGTCATCCATCTGCTTCTTCATTGACCCATCAATAAAGCTAAATTTCTTCCTCGTCCTCAAAGCCGTTCTTACCGAACGAGCCCATTCATCATAATTTTCGCCTTTCAATTGTACCTGCATAATCAAGAGACCAGGATTGTTAAGAGTGGTCATGCCGTAAGGTGAGATAGTTCTAATACTCCACAACTTTATTTCTCAGAAGATTAAAATATATACACTAATGTTTCCCTAAATTTTCTCCTACAGATCCGTTCAAGATCCGCTAATACAATCAATACCTACCTAATATAACCCATCATATCTCATAGAATATTACTAAATAAAAACAAATATATATAATAAAGATATACAATAATCACAATAAATAATAATAATATTATATGATAATAATATAAAAAATAATTATAATTCAATAAATATAAGTATAAATATTTAAATTTAAAATTAAAATTATTTTAAAAGATTTTAGTTTTACATTTTAAAACATTAATCAGTTTTAATCTATAAATTAATATATTTATTAAAAGTGTTTGAAAAGATTTTAGTTTTACATTTTAAAACATTAATTAGTTTTAATCTATAAATTAATATATTTTATAATAAATAAATTTTATTTAAAAAATAATTACGTAATTTAATTCTTTTACAATTTTTGTTTAAATATTATTAATTATATTAAATAAATAAATAAATTATATTTTATTTTTAATTATAAAAATAGACTTTTATTTTGAAATACTATATATTAAAAATATTAAAATATTTATTATATCTATCACATAATTCACAAACTTTCAGAAACTTTCTTCTCAAATCTTACCATTTTTCACTTAATCCAAATAATCCAACTTTTCATACACTTTCATCTCAAATCAATTCAAATTTACTCCCTCAAATCCACTTTTTAATCCAAACACGCACTTAATGTTATCAAATGGAGCAACTACTCTTGTTATCCTATGATAGACTATACCAATTGATTAATTCTTTTATGTGCTTTGTTTGGATGAAGGAGTAGATTTCAGAGAGGAGATTTGAGTGGATTTGAGAAGAAAATGTGTAAGAAGTTAAGTTGTTTAGATGAGGGGATGGATAGTGAGAAAAAAAAAAGAAAAACTTATAAAAGATTGTGACTGATGTAATAGATGTAATTGATAAAATAATTTTTAATAGATGAAATTATAATTAAAATTAATTTATTTTAATTTTATTATAATTATAATTTTATTATTATTTTTTTTATTATCAATTTACAATTTTATTATTTTTTTACTATAATTATTATTTTTGATTTTATTATTATTATTAATTTTTAATATTAAAATTATTAATAATTTATTTTTTTAATTATTTTATTTTAATTATTATTATTTTATAATTTTATTGAATTTATTTATTATAAATTTAATTATTAATTATTTTTAAAATAAAAAATAAATATTTTCTATATTTTATTTAATTATAATTTATTAAATTAATTATTATATATAATAAAGTAAATTTTCTTCACTGTATGCGAAGAAAGTTTCTCGATTTTTATGTTTATTTTTCTCGTTTATTGGACTTTCACCTCATTTTCCCACTTCATCACTTTCCATGGTTGCATTCAAACAGACCCTTAAGAATAATACGTTTGACTTGTAATGTTAAGAGTAAAATTCACACTACATGCCTACATATATGTAACTGTATCAATATATATAAATATATTGATAATTGTAAATAAAGTTTTTGAATTAAATGCATGACATAAAAATATATTAAAAATAATATGAAATATTTTATTTACTAAAAGACTTTTGATATTTGTCTAACATGCACATTGAAATACTGGATAAACGTGTTTACAAAAGAATGTCATATAGAATTGCATTGATGATGAGTATATGAATACAATTCTAATCGCTTGATGGAAGCAGTGTAATTATTGTCTATAGCCAATTCATCTGCACTCTATGATAATAAAAATTGTGTTAGTAAAAATTGTCAACGGGTTTCTATTGTTCAATCTGTAATTATTGCTATTTGGAAAACATTGTAGAAAATTATTTATCAAAGTAAATGTTTTGGTATTTATTGTCAGATATATCTACAGAAAATATTGATGAATGTACATTTGTTAACAATTATCCAAGCCACTCAAATATTATCAACAATTACAATAAATTTATCCAAATAATTCAAATATTGTCAAACTTAAAATCATGTCTAGTAATACTTAAATTAAAATGATATGAAATTTAGAAAAAAGTTAAATTTAGAAAAACAACATAAACCAATCAACCAAAATGTATACAACATGAATATGAAATAAAGTTAAATTATAATTTCTTTTATGAAAAAAGAAACAAAAACTGAACAAGAACCAATAATGGTAAAACTTGGTCCAACATGCATTGGAACTTCTGGCTTCTGAATTCTGACAGAAGTTTTATGTGGGTTCATGAGAATCTTACAAGTTCATACCTTAGAGCCATAAAACCAGGGTTTTCGTATACCTGTTTAATGTTAAAATAGATGTTATTACTTTATATCTTTCTGACGTTTTTTTTGTCTATTGTATACTGAAGACTTTTTCATTTCCGTAATTTTTACTGGTATGTTAAATCATTTTAACAAATAATGTTACAATAAGGCTAAAATTATCCATTTTTCATATTTTAAACATTGCCACCCACAATGCATATGCAATTGAAATACACATTAGATTCTAGACAATTTGCTTTCTTATTTGCTAGTTCAGTAATTTGATGCATATTTTATAGGAATAGGGAATAATTGTAAATGAGAGGACAAATATTAATCAAATAGAATCCAGAAAAAAAAAATATTGTTAAATTTTTATCCAAATATTTTTATTATATTTTGAAAAATCAATAGAACTTATTACATTTTAACTAAATATTTATATTATTTTAAAATAACTTAGAATTAAATTAATATTAAAAACATAAAATTAAAATAAGATTGTGTTTCATCATTAAAAAAAGTCTAATATATTATTAAAGAAATCTAAATAAACACTATAAGAAAAAATTATTTAGAAACTAATTTTTACTTACCAAATAAAATAGTTATTAATTATGACCAAGACAATTACCGAATTAGGTTTTGGTTACTAAATAATTACAAAATAAAAGTAATAATTAGATTTAGTGACCAATTATGTCAAGATAATTGATATCTAATATAAACTACCCAATTTTAATCACTTATATTATTATATTCTAAATTAGTCTTTAACTTAATTAGATATCAATTAGTTTCGTAAAAAACTTAAATTTTTTTTTCTATATTATGTATTAGACATTTTATTATATATTTTCTTAATTTATTTTAATTAGATACTTAGTGATTTCTGATTTTGCCTAAATTTTTTAGGTTCATTTTGAAATAAAATTAACTACAATTAACCCTAATAATTTTCATATAAAATTAAGATAAACATGTGATTAATTAATAGAGTGAAAATAAATTTCAAAAATACTTTTGTTTAAGTAAAAATTCCAAATATATTAATAAATAATTTATTTTATTGTAAAATTCATAACTAATTCATTATTTCTCCATGCTTAAAACTTAAAAAACATGGGTGAAGTTGAAAGGGCCCTGAAATAATTGACTAGTTGTTTGGGGGTGTTGGGGTGGGGAGGAGGAGGGATTCTGATCCAACGGCCAGATTAATCGCTAGATTTGAGACGCACGCAGAAAAGAATCTCTCTATGGTGGACGTCATTCTCTAGGGAAACAATCGTACGATGTCCACTTTCAATCTATCACATTTTTTTTTTAATATTCTTTTACTGTTTCTATTTCTATTATTACAGGTACTGTACTTCTATTTAAAAAGAATCTATTATATAATAATATTGGTATATTTAATAAAAAAAATATATACGTAATAAGATTTGTTGATGGGTATCCTAACGATAATAAATTCATCGAAATATTTAAGTAACTAAACGAGGGACGCATATTTTTATATAATTATTTAAATATATAAACTATATTTATTTATTATGTTCTACTAATGAACTAAAGTGATATAAAGATAATATTATGACTGTATCAATAATATTTTTTAAACAATATAATTTATTAGAGTTTAAAATAAAATAAACTGCAAATAATATGGATGTGAAGATATATAACGCAGTCATAATAGTAAAAATGATTGTAATAATTTAATTTATATTTAACATAATTTGGTTTTTTTTAAATCCTTTTTTTTAATTCAATTTTTAGAAGAGAAAGATAATTAAAAGAGGAAATGAAAGTTTCTTTCAAACTAATAGGAATAGTTGGAAGGGAGAGGAGATTATTTAATGTATTGCACTGATAAAAAATTTCCATTTATCTTTTAAATCCAAAATTGTAATATATGTGAGTAGATTATATTTTAAAATTTATAGTAATTGAACCAATTTTTTTTTCTCATCCATTAAAATCTCTTTATCTTTCTCTACTATTTGCCAAACATAATAGTAAATTAGTAGTGAAAATGTCACTTTTAAAAAAATGAAATCTATAATATGACAATGAATGCTTATACGTTAACAACCTTACGTGGTATTACAATCATCTTACAACTCTACGTGGTAGTGACGTGGCCAATTAGTTCTTGCGTGGCAAATTTGGTCTAGCGTGCCATTGGGGTAAAATTTAAGGTTTGAGTTTCATCTCATTTAGTACGCTGCAGCCACCCACAGGGTTTGAGTTTCCCTCACACAACTTATCGTCGTCGTCGCCCTCCACCCCTCCCAACGACCTTCCTCCGTTGAGCGCCGCATCCACCCACAGGTTCCCTTCCCTTCTTTGGTTTTCCCTCACACAGCTTCTCGTCGTTGTCGCCATTCACCCCTCCCAACGGCCTTCCTCCGTTGAGCGCTGCAGCCACCCACAGGTTCCCTTTTTTGGTTTTCCCTCACACAACTTCTCGTCGCTGTCGCCCTCCACCACAGATTTTTGTTTGTCTTCGTGTAGTGTGAGTTGTTAATTTGCAGTTGTGTTTGTATTGTGTTATTTACGTATACATTGTTGTGATGGGCGGTCACTAAGTACAGTGGATTCAAGACTGTATGTGGAAAACCGGTAGTATTTCAAGTATGAAGGTGAGTTTGGCACATAATTGCTACCCCTGTGATTTGTGGTCAGAAAGTTGCACATAGTTAGACACTTAAGTATAGAGGGTTAAACAGTTCTGAACTGTCAACGGTGTTAATGGTATTGGTTGTTTTGTTAAATGTAAAAGAATGTGTCAATGATTATATACATGAACTTTTGTACACACATGTTATTGAACAAATAAGTTTAATTAAGTTTGTTGTTTTAATTAACAGGTTCGTTGGAACCAAGTTATGGCTGGTAGAAGGTCTGATGCCAGACGGTCCAACATTGATGTCAACGAATTAAAGGTAAGTGTGTTATTTCTTAATTATAGTTTTTTTATTAAAAAATATTAGTAGTTGACATAATTACTTTTGTTTTACCCTTTATCGCAGATTAGAGTTTTCCACAAAGTGGACAGTGATGTAATAGTTGAGGTGAACAAAAAGATGCATGATTTCCAAAGGGTAAAGTTGGAGAAAACTCCATTTAAATGGCTTGTTCGCATGGCAGAACCAATTAACATTTCGTGTCCTTTGTTGAGGGAGTTGGTGAATCGTTGGTCTCCTAATGAGCAAAGTTTTAGAATAAGGGAGTTTCTAGTTCCGCTGTCTGGTTTAGATGTCTATATGGGTTTAGGCATGGGGATAACTGGTGAAGAGGTTAGTTTTGATGATAATAACGTAGGTTTGGTAACAAATTTGTTCAATGGTCAGGACATTACCGTACTTGGTATTTTAGAGAAATTGAATGATAGAAAAATAAATGTTAAAAAACATGTAGACGACTTTTGTAGGCTTTACATATTGCTTGCTTTTGCTGTATTCTATTTTCCTAGAACTTCTAGGAATGTTTCTACATATCTGTTTAATTTGTTAGATAGTTTGGAGGACCTTAATGTATATAATTGGGGTGGGGCGGTCCTTTCTATGTTAATTAGTAGTTTAGATAGATGTTCTTACAGTTTGCATCAGCAAAGGAATGCTCACGGGCTATACCTGTGCGGATATGTTGCAGTTTTGCAAGTTAGTGTAAAATATGGGTTTATGGTGGTTGGTAATGTCATTGCAGTTTAATTTTTGTTCATTGAAATTAAAGTTTGATGTAGTTTGTTTTTTTTCAATAGTTGTGGGCTGTTCAACATGTGGGGATGGGAACTCTGAGTTCATTCCCACGATTTTTGGAATGGCCTTCTAAGTCAATGAGGTCTTCAAGAATTGAAAATGCTTTTTCATATAATGAGGTGTGTATGTATTCTGTTTTATTATTATTGTTGGCATCAAATGGTTACCTAACATAGCTTGGCCCAACCTAACATAGATCTGGCCTAACCTAACCTATCTTGACTTTGAGATGCCTCATATGACTTATCCTAAGCTTGACCTAATCTTATATGACTTGAGTCGAAGTTGATTTGAGTGAAGCTCAACCCCTTATAGATTTCGGAAATGGCTTCCGAATTGTACAATTCGAAAATATCTTTTGAATTGTACAATCCGAAAGCCATTTTCAGATTCTCGAAATTATTTGCGAATTTTGAATATCATTTTCGCATTCTGAAAGTTATTTTCAAATTCCAGAAGTCATTTCCAGATCTAGAAATACCTTCTGCATTGTACAACCTGAAATGTGTTTTTATTTTAGCTTATGGACTAATTTATTTCAGAATACAAAACTATCTTCTAAATTAATCAATTTCGAAATACAAAATATAGCTTTCAGATTAAAATTTAGGAAGTATAATTTAAAATACATTTTTCTATTCTAGATTAAGATACTCTGGTAGTCACCATAACACCACCTCCACTTATCAAAGGACACTTAAGTTTTTTCCTTATGAGTCTTTTGGATGGAGGTGCATGAAGAAACTATGAAAGTGGAGGAAGAAGCAATCTCTTGCCTAACTTAGTTATAGATTGACTCTATCTAACATACATTAACTTGACCATGAGATGACCAATCTTCTCTTAAGTCGGACTTAATCTTACATTACTTAAGTCGAAGTTGATTTAGCCTTACATGAACTAGAGTAAAGCTAAATCCCTTACATGCAATTAATCAAACCAAACTTGTTATAACTTAAACTAATCTAAATTCATATTGATTTTGGATTTCTAAATGCAACAAATTATTTAATCTATATTCAATTCAAATTTAGTTAAATGAATTGGAATTAAAATCTTTAAAAATATATATTTGCATTTGAAATAAATCTATTAAAATAAACTTAAAATAATATAAATTTAAATAATTATAAATTAGATTTGATAACATGAACTTTTTGGTACCCTTATCGGTAATTTGAGGAGTTAGCTTTTAACTTCCAACTCAAAGATATTTTAAGTTTAGCTAAAAATAATATGAGAATCAACGTATATACAAAGTGTAAATTTTTTACAGCATCATCTAATCATAAATTATCGTAAGGTAATTTTAACTCGGATGATAACCATGATAAAAGTCACAATAAAATTTATTTTAATTAATGGACTGAATTTTTTGGATTATGAAGCATATCCACTAAACTGAAATATAGTTTGGAGTTTACCAAAATTCTTAAAACATAGAAGTTTTATTGACATGTAAAATACATTGACTGAATTTTGAGGGACTCAATGGTACGTTAAAATTTCTTCATTTCCAATACCAAAAGAGACATTCATGGTGAATGACTCCCTCTCGGTTTGAGGTTCCCTTCATTTAATAGTTTTTTAAGATCAACTTGGCTGGCTGAAAACAACTACACCAAAGGTGCAAACAAGTCACGTGAAAACTGACGTGGCTACACAAACAAACAAAAACAGAATGGCGCTAAAATTGGACTTTTGTTCATTGCAGCATTGCCAACACCCCATCTCACCAAAAATCTCTGCACTGCCATTTCCCTATCCTTCTTCATACATCACTACCTTTTCTTCATTTTTCTTTCATCGTTAAAATGAACTTTTAAGACTTCCTACGCCTTTCCTTTGAACACTCCAGCTCTAATTTATCCTTCTGATTAGACCATGTCCACATAGGTTGCAGTTTGAATGCTTGCAAAGTTGTTTTTACGGCAATAACTGTGTACAAATGCAGGTACATGAAAATTGAAACATTGACCAATGCAGGTACAAGACCTTTTATGTTATCTTCCTAACCTCTATGTACGCAGATTCACATGTTGAAGTAGAAGCTTCAGCGGTAGTTTCAAGCCTTTTGTGAAGCTTTGAATGTTCAGCACCTTTCTTTACTTCTTCATTTTACGTATAGAAAAGTCTAATTCATTTTATTTCCATTTATTCTTTATTTCATTAGTACTTATTAAGAGTTTATCCAAACAGGAACTTCCTGTGTTGAAACAAATTGTTTGACCACAAACCAGTAATGGTAACCTTGTGTGAAAGATAAATAACTGTAATATATGGATGGATTATACTCTAGCCAAAAGAAAAGAAACAAAATAAGTGATCATGGTCATATATGAAAACAAATCTAAATTTCATTTCACCAGGAATCAAGAGGGAAATGAATACTTACCCAAACAGTAACCATTATATGATTGTTGGTTTGTGTGACATTCTAGTGATGGTCGTAATGGACTTTACTTTATGGTTGACTTGGCATTAGAGTCACAGCAAAAATCATGTTACCATGTTATTGATTCCACTTAATTGTGGGCTTTCTATATTATAATTCGCTTCTTAAGAAAAACACATTTTTTTTTTCAAAAGGTGAAATTGCAGCATGTACTAAAGGATAGCCCCCAATATATGTTAAAACACAGGGTGTGGCTTTAAGAAGGAAATCGTCAATCAAAGCCAACTTATTTTGAATCTCACTAAAACTCCTACTTCCCTAATTCCATGGATTACAAACTAAAGAAGGAAAGTTGCTTCTTTAACACCGTCTGCAAATTGTTTTATCAATTTTCCGACTTTCTCCTAGAGACATTTCCCAACAAACCCTGCATTTCTGAATAGTGATTGTTTGATCTCCTCGGGGCTAATGCAATTTCTCTGTTCACCTACCTATGACCATGGAAAGAGTAAGTTTATGGTAGAGTTTCAAGCATGTAATTGAGATTGAAAGGACCATTTAGGATACAAACCTCAGAACAAGATGCTTCCATTGAAAAGTCATTGAAGCTGCTTACAACACATTGCTGAATCTCAAGGCCTAATGCTTCTAGTGTATTGACGGTTGATAGTAGCAATCCAGGCTTTGTGGCACAGCAAATGCTGATCCTAGTGTCCTGGTCTCTCCTTTCAACATCAAACTGCAAATACATTTATTTAGAAAGTGGGTCTCTGATTATGCTTTAAGTGAGGGGGTTTGGTTTGGTAGAGTACCTTGGGGGAGTTTCTTACAATTGCTTCATTTGGCTTGAGTTGTTCCTTTGAAATGCCCAACAGATTAATCTGACTTGTGCCCTCTTCCACCTCTTCCTCTTGCAACTTATCAATCCTTTCCAAAAGCTCTTTCATGTAGTCTATAGTATCCCCAAGAATAGAGGTCCTGTCCATCTGTTCAAGTTCATATTGCTCAATTCAGTGTTACACAGCAAATCAAGAAAAAACAAAAAAAAAAAGTATGGGTTAAACAAGAGAATTTCAATTTCATTTATACTGATTCAGACATTACCACCAGGGAAAAAAGTCAGGGTTAAAAAAAAAAAAAGCAAAAGACTTGCTTTTGGAAATCACCTTGCTGATTTTGGGGACTATTGACCTAAGCATGGAAAGACGGTCATTGAGACGCTTTCTTCTCCTCCTTTCTGCCATGAGATTCTTTGAGGGCTGTCCCTCTAGCTTTTTGGGCTTGGGTTTTCTCTCTTCATCATCAGACATGCCTATGTTGAAGAGTGGAACCTCTGTGCCTTGTTCCTCAACTTTGCAGACAGCCTTGGTTTCTTCAAAGTTGTTGTCATGAAAGGCAATCTCTTCATCCTCCAGTGTGGGTGGGAGTGGAGGTGGAGGTGGGGGATCATCGTTCCCAGGGTCAAGCTCCGGCAATGGCATTGTGAAGCCATCAGCAAAAGGGTATGGTGGTACTTCATTGATGTAAGGGCATTCAGATCTGCGGTCTACTGGTGGTGAAAATGCACCAAATAGGGAGTTTGAGGTGGGCAAAGATGGGTTCTCAAGAAAAGTGTCAAAACTCCAACCATTAGACAATAGCTCCAAGAACCCAGTGGACAAAGCATTCCATGTCTCTCTTCTTGGAGCTACCAATTCATCCAAGAAACCAAGCTGAGAAAGCTCCATCCCTCCCTCCCCTCTCTTCTCTTCTTTCTCTGCTGCTCTCAGACTGTGACTCTGTGCCCTTCCCAAGCAATAATGTTTTCCCACTTTAAATAATGGGGCAGAGTAACCATACTTTTTTACTATTACTAATTCAATTTCATTTCTACTCAAAATTTAAAAAAAAAAAAAAAAAAAA
>Ga0209489_101788_pt1 | contig 44145 bp, 14 predicted proteins | sample SiratrowhiteBW_FD_187527 | JGI IMG/M metagenome (GOLD analysis project Ga0209489, IMG submission 187527) | Root nodule microbial communities of legume samples collected from California, USA - Siratro white BW (SPAdes) (version 2) | ecosystem: Host-associated > Plants > Roots > Nodule | place... | reverse complement strand
CAACACACACAAATAATCTGCAAGGAATAGAAGAAAGAACGGAACACGGGCAACACACAAGATTTAACGTGGTTCGGTTTCCCTAATCCACGTGCAACAGGAAGAATTTTATTCACTTGTGATTGCACAAGATTACAAATACAAGTTGTGTATTTATAGGGAGAAACTAGGGTTACTGTCTAATTGGGCCTAACTCAAATCAAGCCTCCACAAAGCCCAACATAATGAACACGTATTAAGCTAAGTTCCTCAAACCATTTTTTTTTTTTGTAAGAAACAGAATCTTATTGTTTTCAAATATAACAGTGATGATTCACCCATCAAAGTAAATTCCAGTAGCACATGCCTAATTTCTTTACGTAAAATTTTGACCTATTTTTCGAATAAGATTCCGTGATACATGTGGTTGTGGTTTTATAGTTTAACTAGCAACTAACCTGTCTATTCATAATTATACATATTTATTATATTGTTATAAATAATGAGAGATTTAATTAAAAATATTTATTAAACTATTTTTATTAAAATATTTGAACAAGTAAAAAATAGATAAAGTTACATCACTTATGGAAGGAAGTGAAATAGCTTTCAGGTTGATCATTGTGTGAAGAATATATAAATGTGATAAAAAGTTAAACAAATTTATTGGTCAAAAAGAGATAATTTAATCTCGATTTGAATGAGAATCTAATCAAATTTTCTAGTTGGGTTTATGTTTTTTTTTAAATGAAATAGGCATATGGAAGTTCTTAAGACCATTTGTCTTCTGAATGCATTTTTAATACAATCTTTTTGGTTGGTTGGTGAGTCAATAACTATCATTCTAGGGTTATGCTCTTAGGGAGCCATTGAAAGACGGTTATTAAATTAAATATGATAAATTATGTGAAACTTCAAACTATGTAATACCATTACTTTCCAAAGCCAAACTATAAAAAGTGACTTATATTTTTAATATTATATTACTGCTTTACGTTATAAACAAATTTATCATAAATATGAAATTTTTAATTTATGATTTATATATGTCTAATAAATAAATGTAAAAATATATTAGTGGGATATATAAGTTGTGTATCTCATTGGTTCTTCTTTTTTGTCTTATGACACAGTGCAAAATTTACCATATATGTATTTTATTTATGTGTAACTTTGATCATAAAGACTAAAATACATCCTAATATTTAATGAAGAGACTCTAGATATAATTAAAAATTAAGATTAATAACAACACTAAATAAATTATTGAATAAAATCTAATACTACGTTATTCGTTTTATACTTTATTTATACGTTTTGGCTGTCTTAAGTTTCAATTACTACAAGTGTAACTTTAATTTTTTTTAAGGATTCTTTAAATTAATTAAGTTTTTCTATTTTCAAAATAAGTAATTTTTTGTTCTTCATTACTTGTCCTCCATCAAATCTCTTAAAATTATTTTTTTATATATTTATATATTTTAAGCTTATGATGAATTTAAGATAAAAAAATGTGTTGATAGATTAAAAGTAAAAAATAAATAGTTTACATTTTATAAGATTTGAAGACTTTATACAATGATTAAAACAAACATGTTTAAACCAATGCAATTAGCTTAAGTTATGAAACTTTCGAATAAAAATATGAGATTAGAGAGTTTAAGAAAAAGAAAGTCCAAGGGGAGATATAATTTGTTGTTTAACGTTAAAAAAAAGACTTAATCAGTTAAAAAAATTGGAGAATAAAACTCATACGTAATTCAAATTGACGAAATTAAAATTAAATTAAGTCTTGTTTTAGTTTAACCCTTTTGGAGGTGAACAGTAGACATAAAATTTACCAAAAAATTTGTATACTCATGTTCAAATAACTTGATTTCCTAAATTGCTGGTCACAGTAACTCTAATTATCTTGGACCAATAATAAATGAGTAACGCCATGGGCTATGACAGTGTTTGCATTGCCTTCTCCGTATGTGGCAGTTCTTTAGACTGTTTCTTTCTGTAGTTCCTAGTTTCGTCCTACACCCTACAGAGAAAGGAAAATTATTGTTTTAGCCTTAATGAAAATAATAATAACTCTTGCACTCTTCTTTATATAAGACTATTTTAGATTGTATAATCTTAAATATAATATTCATATTTTAAATTATACAATTCACAATATAAAATTCTATAATACATTTTTTTATTTTAAATTTTTCTATTAGAATATAATTTTTATATTATATTCTAAATTGTACAATCAAAACTAAAAGAATACCATTTTTATATTTTTAATTGTGTAATTTGAAATAAAATATTTTATTCTAAATTATATAATTGGAAATAAATAATCACAAATTTAGAAGGAAATTTTTGGAAGTATGGGGTGCAGAAAAAAACCATGAAGGTGCGGGAAGAATGAGTCTTCTTCTTTTTAGTGCCCATTTTTAACGGGCCAGACAGATTCACCCTGTACTGTCAAAATGGATTTTCCTCAGCCCATGTTCCTGGTACTATAGCATATGCCAGTACGATAAAGTGCAGAATATCCCACTATTTTTTATTATTTTTTTTTCGCTTAAATAATTTTAGATCTTCAATGTATTTGATGTTTTTTTTATTCACCCAATAATATTTTCTTTTTATTGATCCTTGCGTACCTAATAGTTTGAAAGTTTTGTTTTGAGGTTATGCATGTCTTCTTGTCATTGACTGATATGTGACCCTTGAAGTTGTTCACATGTTACTGAATTGTTTTATTATGTAATGTAAGATAAAGTCATCTTAGGAAAAGTTTAAACAAATCATTTTTAATTGTCATCATAAAATTTAATTAATAATAATATAATAGATTTTTTGTAGATTAGCAAAAATTAAACTTTCCCTTCATCAGGTTGCATCCACTTTCTACATAATCTTATATATTTTTATAAAAAAATTAAAATGATGGGATGCGGAAGTCATGAAAAAAAAAAATATCACTTTAACTAAACTGATACCATGCAAAGAAAAAACATATGGAACAAAAAGGAAAAAAAAAAGAAAGAAAAAGGATATAACTAAATATAGATATATTAAAGAAGTGAAGCTTACATAAATATACATCAGAAAAACAATTGCTTATAAAGAAAAGATAAGAGATATATAAAGAAGAATTATCCTAAGAGAGTATAATAAAAGGCTAAAGAGAAACAAACCAAAAAACTAAACCGGTTAAAATATAACTAACCATTTTCAATTTTCATAATTATAGATTTATCTTTTTTTATATATTTAATTTTATGAGTTTTCATCAATATTGACATAGTCAATGGAGCATGGAAAGAACCAGGAGAATCATAAATCATCAACTGACAAACAAACATGACTACTTCAACTCAGTCATCTTATCCATTATAGATATTTCCTGATTTCTTCACACCAATTACATCAAACTTGTATTCTAAACAAATCTAACGTTAATTTATCAATTAGTTTCTAATTAGAACTAAGTTTTCTTATATCAAAATTCCAATATAACGATCAAATATTTTTTTAATATTTTCTTATATTTTAATAATGAAATCTTACAAGAAATACATTATAATAATTTTTTTACATTTTTTTAATTTTAAAAATAATTTAATTACATAATTATACTTTTTAAAATTCGAATATTAAAGAGGATATATCATATTTTAGAGGAATGTTTTTGCAGCATCTCACTCTTATTAAGGATAAATAGCTGTAAAAGAAAAAGAAAGCTGTTTTACAGCTTTTACAGCTTCTCGGAATGTTCCTCCTAAGAAAAAGAAAAATGTCGTAAATAGTTGTAAAAGCTGCAATGACACACTTTTCTTGTTTATCTTTACACACTTTGGAAAATCAAGTTACCTAAAGTCACAATAAAATAAAAATGCGAAAAAAATAAGTGTGTTGTTGATTTTTAATTTTAACTCGTAAACAGAAAAAAATAATAAACTCCTAAAATAGAACAATAATTTTTAATTTTTAAGTTATATATCGACGGGAAAATGCAAATGTTGTCTGGTCTACACTAAATCTTAATTTATTATATGGAAGGTTGATAATTATTTCCATCATTGCCTGATAATCTGATAATCTTCAATAAACAGGAAATTTAATGAATTCACTATTCTTTAGAAAATAAATTATATAGCTGTTGCTTCCTCCATGTTTCCTATGTCTATTGTCATTGACATGAAGTTATCTTTTTGTTTTTCCAAACCCTAATTTAGTGCAATGTAAGATTGACAAATGCATATTGTAAATTTTTCACAACGTTTTTTAAGGAAAAATTGAGTTTGTGAAATTCTTATTTGGATTCCAAGGAGGAAAGGAAATTTTATTTAGCATTTTTTCCTAGTTTCTTTTTTCTTTTTTATGAAAAGTGTTTTTCTTTCATAAGTAAATCACGCTGAAATCTTTCGACGTTTTGTGAAATTTTTCTTGATATTTCTTTTATTCGTACACTAACTTTTTTGAATTGTTTAAAATCATTATATTAGTATAGATTACACTTAACTTTTAATAACGTAAACACGTTTGTCTTGTAATTAGCATAGATTTTGACACGTGAAATTAAACTATAACTATAAAGATGATAGACATTATTGAATACATGTTTTACGCAAAGGATGGGACACATGAAAGATATTAAGGAATTTCTAGAAGATACAATGACTCGGTCCAAGTCATCTTATTTGTATGCTAGTATCCAGTCTATTTTGAATTGTCCTCGTTATTTATTTTAGTCTCTATTAAAATATTTATCATCTATCGAATAAAAATATATAATTAAAATAAATATTATACCTAGTTTTTGTAATTTTATTTAGGAGCAACAATTCAGTTATTATTTAATAATATTTTCTTACCAATTTAGCGTGCCATAACTTAATAACTTAATTATAGTTATTCTTTATATATATATATATATATTTAGAAATACTAAAAATTCTATATAATAAAATTAGAGTTATTGAACTGAGTTACCCAAACTGATTTATCATGAATTGTCCATATGGTAATCCAACTTACTTAAGTTCCAAAAAAACAAATCTTAACCGACTTATCTAGATTTGTGACTAAATTGGTCAACTTACTTAAGTTAAAAAAACTTATAGTTTTATATTTATGTTTTCCTTTCTTTAACAATTTTTTTTCCTAATATGAAAGTTGGAACTATATTTAAAATTATTGGAATAATCATATAAGAAAATTATCATATTAATGAATATAATAACCATATATATTTTAACACACACACACACACACATATATATATATATATATATATATATATATATATATATATATATATATATATATATATATATATAAAATAATCCTTGTAAATAATAATTATAAATATCATATAATCAACAGACACAAACATTAAATAATAATTATAAATAGCATCCAAATAAAATATAAATAATTTCAAAAACTAATCCAACATATTGGTCTTAAAACTTAAATTTCAAATAGTCAAATAAAATTTAAAATTATCAATTATAATCTAAAATTATAAAAATACAAATTACTATTCAACATCAATATCAAATTAGTGATGTTTCCGTCTTTTAATAATATTAGAGTTAGAGTTTTGAATAAAGATGAAGAAATCCAAAACATATTAATTTATTGAAACATTTTCTTTATCAAATTAATTCATAGTCACGAAAGATTTAAGAAATAAATAATTAAATTAACTTCATATAATAATAATAATAATAATAATAATAATAATAATAATAATAATCTTACCTGTAGTTCAAAACAATACAACCAACTTGAATTTAAAATGAGTGTCTCGTCATTCATAAGAAAAATGGAAATAATACTTAGTTAAGACATGAGAATCAATATTAGAGGTAAACTCACTAGTGATTGTAATAATTGGAATGTTAAGCACGTCACAAACCATTTTAGAATAATGATCTTGACAATGGAGTGTAAGGTGACTGAAAGTAGTATATGTGGAAGTTGGTGATGAAAAATTAAAAATCTTATAATATATGAGAAAAAGAACTCGTGAATTAAGAGATTTTAATTTCGAGAGAAAAAGGGAGTTGGAGATGAGAATTTTGGACTGTTTATACTCTTCCCCTATCCCATTTTTTTAATTATGTTGGATTATAGTTTGGCAAGTAAGTGTTTTCTTTTTAATTGTTTTCATTATAAGTTGGTGAGTTAGTTTGGCTCACTGCAGGTCCAACTCAGGTAAGCACAAATTTAGTTCAACTCGGACAAGTACAAATTTAGTTCAACTCGGGTAAGTACAAATTCAGATTATGTATCTTCTCATTAATCACAATAAAATAAAAATAAAAAAGATAAAGATGTTTATAGATTAAATTATAGTTTGAGTAGGATTTGAGTAATTTATTACCTAATATAATAAAAACTTATCGAATTAAATTGAGTTGAATTTCTTAATCTTATCTTTTTTAATGTTATAACCCAACCTATTTTTAAGTAAATTGGATCGAGTTAGTTTAAGATTTTGAAAAACTTTTTTTTTTTTACACTAAAAGTTACAATTATCAATTTAATTATAAAAAATAACACAATCTTAAAAAAAAATATTATGTTTCAAATAAATCAATATATAACAAGTTTATCTAAAATAATTCAACATATAAAAGTATAACATAATTTATACAAATATAATGAATTAGTATCCGATTACTCATGTTAAACTTATCATCAAATTTATATAAAATTTAATTAGTTTAGATTAAATAAGATTTAATCTAATTATAAATAAAATCTATCTCAACTTAATTAAATTAAATTAAACCAACTCGAAATAGATAAATTAAACAAATACAAAAATGGATAATTTAAAGTAAATTCATTAATTTATTTTGTTTTAATTTAATTTTATTAAAACCATCTTTTAATTGACCGCTTTAAATTAAAGTTATAAATTAAATTACATTTTTTTATTCTATCAAAACAGTTGTGTATTTAATTTTTTACTATAAATTTTTAATGAAAACTAGATATACAACTTATAAATATTATTTTGTATAAAATAGGCAAATTTCTCAAATTGGTATAATTTTTATTTGAAATTTACAAAATGGTGTATTTTTTTATTTATTTCTAGATATGGGTAAATCGTGTCAGATACACATATTAATGTGAAGAAATAAATAAATAAAATCATGAAAAGATAACAGGATTTTAGTTTTTTAGTTTACTAAAGGAAATGGTGCAGTCAAGATTTATTAATGAGTTAATTAAAATCCTTAGAATATTGTTAGAATACTGCACCATTTTATGGTTATATCTAGGTAATTTTTCTTGACAATAGGTAACCACTCTTCTATCTAAGTTAACTTCACAATTATTTAATTACTTAATCAGAAGTAATTTCAACCATTATATATTTATCAATAAATAAAATAACTTTGTAACTATCCACTTATTTTAGTTACACAGTAGCAACATACCACACCATGTGAAAAAAAAAAAAGAGGAATAGGTGGAGAATATTAACCATCCTAGAATGGTACAGTATTATCACAATTTAATTAACTCATTAATTGAAATCTTAGTTACACAATTTCTATCTAGAAAACTAAATTTGTGTTCTCTTTTCATGATTTCATTTAATGTTAAATTAAATCGTGTAATAAGGACATTGTTTCTTCACAATGATATAGTCTCTACTATGAACAATTTACAGTGTAATAAGAACATTGTTTCTTCATAATCATATAGTCTCTCCTATGAACCATTTACCCATATCCGAAAATAAATAAAAAAAATATACCATTTTGAGAATTTCTGATAAAAATTATATCAATTTTAGAAATTTTCCTAAAAAATACCTCATAATTTAATACCTATTTGTCATGCCTTTTCGTGAGAATTAAGTCATGCAGCCGTGGCATATGTGTTTCAAGTACGACTTTACTTTCTAATCTGAATCCTCGAAAGACAAGATCATGAAGATTTATATATATGCAATCATTTACACCTCTTGAACATACCAGCTTCTCTACAAGTTCCTTTCATTTTGTGGAATATAATCACGTAAATGGGAATTCCCAGAGGCCACAAACTTGTTCAAAAGTTTGAGATTGCTGCAACAAAGAGAAAAACTGCTTCTCTTCCTCTCTCATTCCTTGATTTGCCTTTAGCAGGTCCTATTTATGTAAGACGCCAATTCTTCTACCACTTCCCCCATTCCACCCTTCATTTCTGTGAAACTACACTTCCTTCTCTCAAAACCTCTCTCTCTCAAACCCTTCAACACTTCTTCCCTCTCGCTGGAAACCTCCTTTGTCCTCCACCACCCCACAAACCCTTCATTCGTTGCACCGATGAAGACTCTATCCCCTTAACCATCATTGAGTCCAGAGCTGATTTCAACCACCTCTCATCCAACCACCCCAAAAGTCTCAAAGACTTGGATCACTTGGTTCCCAAGTTAACTTGCAGAAACACACACGATGACACGTTTGTTTTCCCTTTGCTGGCATTGCAAGCCACGGTTTTTCCCAACCAAGGCCTTTGCATCGCGATCACCTATTGCCACGTCATGGATGATAGCTGTTGCAGCCGTTTCATGAAGCGTTGGTCTTCCATTTGTCGTAGTGGTGGCGTTGACTTGACTCTTGTAGAGAAGTCAACGCTGTGCTTGGACAGGGGAGTGTTGAAGGACCCCAAAGGGTTAGAAGCTATCTTCTTAAGAGATTATTTTGAAGAGAGATCAACTTGGAAGGAGAAACTCGTTGGGAAAACCTCTGAGGTTGGCAATGGGAATACTGAAGATTATGTTAAAGCAACGGTTGTTTTTGGAAGGGATGACATCGAGGGGCTGAGAAGATTGGCGTTGAATCAGTGGAAGAGAAGTGAAGAATTCAATAACTCATCACAGCATGTATCAAAATTTGTGGTGGCGTGTGCCTTTGTGTGGGCTTGTTTGGTTAAAACAAGATGCAGAAGTGATTATGAGGAACAAGAGAAAGAGGAGTATTTTCGTTTCGCTGCAGATTGCAGAGATCGCCTTGAGCATCCTGTGCCAGAAACATACTTTGGAAACTGCTTAACGTTATGTTTTGCCATGCTCAAAAGAAAGGACCTGAAGGGAGAAGGTGGTTTTGTCAATGCAGTGAAGGTTATCAGTAGGGCAGTGACTGATATGAAAAATGATCTGTTTAAGGATGCAGAAAACTGGAGGGAATCATTTACGAAGATGTTTGCTTTGGGAAGTACTTTGATAGTTACTGGGTCACCCAAGTTCAGTGTTTATGAGACTGATTTTGGATTTGGAAAGCCTAACAAAGTGGAAATGGTACATTCCTTGAAGGGTATGTCTTTAGCAGAAAGTAGAGATAGGGAAGGAGGACTTGAAGTTGGCGTTGTGTGTAGAATCACAGAATTTGAATATTTAGCTTCTGTTATCAAGCAAGAACTTCAAGTTTCAAAATCCTTGCTTTATTAGTGTGATATAAGTAAAATTTGAAGCTTTTAATTTCATACCAAATATGGAGTTAATAAGTAAAGTTTAGTTTGTTTGAGAGTGAATTGTGAAGGAATGATTTGAAATGCTTTGTTCTATCTGAGTTGTGTGGTTGATTTGATTGAATGATTAATGGAAAATACTAATTTGATGTCACTCATCATATTATATTTTTATCTAACACTGTATTTCATTAATAAAATATTATATATAAATAAAATAATAATATATATTGATATTATAATATTAAAATATCACTATTCTAAGTTTAATAACTAATCTATTTCAAACTCATTTTATTTAAAACATAAATATTTTTTTTTGTTAGAAAAAATAGATGGAAAAAATGAAAATAAATCATTTATTGGAAAAATAAGAATTAATATAAAAATAGTATTTATTAATGGCAATAATAATTTAAGAAAACAAAGAAAAATCAATTAATAAATGAGGGGAAAATATTCATTTAAATACAATACCCACAAATCTTCCTTCCCTCCTCTCACACGTAATTTTCTCAATTCAAACTTTTTCCAGAGATCCACTCAAATCAAGTATATCAAATCCCCATAATCCTCGCAACTACACTTAAATCTTTTCTTCATGAATAGTAATTTTGCTGTACTAGTTTCTCCAAAACTTTAAAAAGGATTTTTGGATTTTGTATTGAATATAATTTGATGATCTATCTTGTTCTAACGATGGATTTTAAAGATTTTTTTCCATTGAGAATATATACTATGTTGATGATACATTCCAATAATTCTGAATTAATCATCATACGCACGATTAATGATCATTTTAATCACTAACAATATTTTTTTCATGTAGGAACTTGATCAGTAACTTCATTTCTTGTGAAAAAGAAGTAATAAAAAATGTTTTAAAATAATACCACAAATGCGGAGAAATTTCCACATGTGAAACCATGTGGAAACTGCATATTCAACTGTTGATCTGTGGGCGTTTTGTATGTTTATAGTGAGTGATGAGAAGTTTACGTAACATTTTCCAAAAGCGTGTCCAAGGTAAGAAAAAAAAAAGAGTGTGTAATATTGTATCTTTTGCAACGCTAATTAATTAAGAATTAGGGTGGTGGACTTCTTCCCGGAACGATTTAAAGCAACTTTATTTCTAATCAGTTGTTTTCATATAATTGTGCGAAGCATGTTTGTCTCTTTATTTATTATTTCTATATTCTCACAGATTTTGACATGTAAAATTAATTGATAGAATGATGTTAGATTTTCTTGGATGCTAGTTCTAATCAATTGGTGGGAAGAAACTAAGAAGTTTTAGAGTTTAAAATGACCGAGTCCAAGTCATCGTGCTTATCTGCTACGGATTTCATGCTCACTAGCCACAGCAAGTTCTAGGAAACTCTTCCATATGTTTACTCGTCCAATAATATTGTAGTTTTATTCAGTTTTAAATTAAATTAAATCAACTGATTTTTTTTAGTTTTTGAAAAAAGTATTATTTTTTCTTTATTTCTAATATATTTCTCTGTTTCAATTTTTTATATTAATTCAGAATTATTAAAACCATCAATTTTATCGAATATCATTTTATCATCATTAACACCGTGTTTGCATGGAGAAAAAAAGAGCTTGAAGATTGTGAAAAATCGCCTCTAGTTGACTTGCACAAAAAAATACGGATTTTGAATCATTCTAGACACGTATTTGCATGCAAATATCGTAATATTTGAATTCAAAATATCATATATTATATTATAAAATAGACTTGACTTTATCTATAGAAAATGACTTATTTGTAATGGTCGATCGAAATCATCCGGTCTTGTTAAAAAATTAGTTTATGCTGATTGATTGATAATTATCGAGATGTACTTTTGATCTATTCATCAACAACCATAAGATACATGACATTAATAACGCGAACACATTGCATTCACTAACAAGATACCACTTAAAAGAGAGAGCTTACGCAACATTTTAAGTAAGTTGGGCCTTCAGTCGAATTATCCCTAAAACACATTCAAATCTCTATAAAAGGGAACGTAATCTCAAAAAATAAGGTATGATTACTCTAATCCTATTTATCTTGTATTACTCGGACCGTAGAGGAGAATATTCAAAAGTGAAAAAAGCCTACCAAACACATATAGAAACTTAAGAGTACTAAAACATATAATATAAATATTTTATTAATATTTATATTTTCTTAATTATTATTATTAATATAAATAATAATAAATGCTCTTATAAACTCAAATAGTGTGATTTGAAGAATATTGATTTTGAGTAAACCAAACTTTAACTAAATTGAATCCTCTTTAAAAAAAAAGGTTACCGAATTTTGTTATAAAGCATCAAGTAAAAAAAGGATAACGTGATGTTTAAGTTGGTAAAAGTTTAAAAACAAATATAATAAATACTTATTGAGTAGTGATAAAATTAAGTAAATAATAAAAAAATTATGTTTATAAGATTTTAGGTTAGGTTAATACTCAAGTCTAAGTTACGCCCTTATTTTTTAAAGAGATAATATTATATTATAATATTATAATTATCTTATAATATTATATTTTTATTTTTTGATATTAGATAATACACAATCTTCCTAAATTCGAAATCCGAAATAAAGAGTGACGAAACTTTAATTTAAATTTATTAATTAAAAAATCATTTTCAATCATTTAAGTTGAGCTTAAAAATTTGAAATCATTCTATCTTATTATTCTAAGTTGAGCTTGGTAACCTTTAACCAAATTCATGGGATAGAGCTTAATAGAATTATTATTTTTTCTTAAAATCATACGAATCTTCTTAATTATTAATTAGGAAATTTTAAAGCTTATGATGAATTTTAATAATTTCGAAACATTACATCAGGATTAACATTTCTCTTAATTCTAAATTGTTTCACTAAAAAAAACTTTTGGAAACTTGTATTTCAATAAGTTAATAACTTTTAACTACTAACGTTTAACTTATAATCAGTTTTATAGTATTTTAAAATACAAACTTATTTTATTACTTTGTAGCATTTTTTTATATGACTACATTAATTAACGTAATGAAAATATGAATGATATCTAATTGAAAAGGTATTTTTTATTTTATTAAAAAAGTAGTATATAATATAAAATAAATGTGTAGAATATACAATATGAAAATAGGATGCCGGTCGGCTTTGACGTCTCTGACTCGGAATTTAAACTAAAATAAATTATTTTAAATTTTTTAGTCGAATTACATCCAATTTGAACTCAATTATTCAAATTTGATTATACATACAATAAAATTCAAAATAAATTATCAATTTTTCATCTCTAATTGTTATGTATAAAGTTTTACTGTATAATCATGGATTTCAGTTTTACAATTTTTATTATTATTTAATTAATTCAAGTGAGTTGTAATAAAAATATACTGTCTAAAACTTTAATATCAATACTATTTGTGAATCGTTTGGGCAATATTAAGTGTGGATTTTTTAGATAAAATAGAATTTTCCCGCTTCAAATTAAAAATATCTTATGATACTTTTATTAAATATAAAATATTATATGAATAATTTTGTATAGCTGACGAAAATGTAATATTTTGTTGATGATGAAAATATATTATAATATCATAATATATATTTTTAATTTATATATTTGAAAAATTAAAAGATAATTTAATGAAAAAGCATAATATTTTCAACATGGGCTTTTTTAACCTTCATTTACATTTGTCCTTTCTCCCTTTTAAGTTTTAAATAAGACTAACAATGATATGTATTTTATGTACGTATTACGTGTGTATTTTATAATATACTAAAAAATAATTGAATTTTAAAAAAAAAAAAAACTTAGTCAAGGAAAGTATTTTATGAGATACGTGATTAATCCTTTTCATTTTCAAGAATTTATAAAACTTAATAAGTTAATAAATAACTACTTCAATGAAAATATTTGAATCTTTATACTATTGATGTAAAATGTGTACTTATTTTGCTGACTAGTAATTTTTTTTTTTTTTGTAAAAAAGTCTGATAAAGTAATTTTAGTCAAATTTCTCAACTTCATTTTATTTAGAAACCATAATCTTCTATACTATTTTAGAAATTTAACTTTATTCGAATCAATAACATGTTTATGTCCGGATATATAATCATTACTACAACATGATTATTCAATATTGTTTTTTAAAGAAATTCTATGTCAATTTCATAGCCGATATTGAAAAAAAAAAAAAACAATATCAAGTGTTTCATCGTTTCTTATGATCCAATGTATACATCGATTACGTTTTTAATTGAGATACTATATTAAACATCAATTATTTATATATTCAATATTAAGTTATCAAATACATTAAATATGGTTTATCAATTCCATATCAAATATGGTTATAAACGGATGCAAAATATGTATTTTCTATATTAATTATGGTTATAACTGAGATAGTAAATAGTTCTTTTTTTTTTAATTACTATTTCTCAACCTGAAGTGACAGACACGACATACACCAAAGTACATCTGACTTGCAATTATTGATACATATGTAGTAGGAACCACGTGTTGGCTTTAAAGTAGTGCTATGCAATTGTAATGACGTTATTTTGTTGAAAATGATTCCCATTGCAAATCTTTTGACAAAACAAAGAGTAAAATAGACTTAGTTGATGTTTAAATAAGTTATTATTTTATTGTAATATAATATTTATTATTATAAAAATAGTTGTAGAATATATACTTTTTGGCATTCTATAACTGTTTTTTTTTTCTAATAAAAGAGTATATTGTAATAAAATTATAATTTATTTCATTATCAAATTTACTGAAGGTTATTAGCATCCGTAGAATTACTTTCCATTTAACAACTACATATATTTTAACTTCCTTTTAAGAACAGTAATAACTCATTAATCGCTCAACTTATCAAGACACATTACTCTAAAATAGAATAACTGAGAAGAAACTTTCACATACAGAATCAGAAAATGAAAAATATAGGGTTTTGTCCCCATGAATGACTCACTCAGAAATTGTTAATATTATGGAGTTCCTCTTCTAAGATGTTTGTGAACTTATTCATCTGAGTCCTTTCAAGTGCCAATCCAACCTCAATTCCTCCTTTTTGGTCTCTACAATCAGAAAGAGAAATTGATCCAGACGATTCAATATGCGCTGATTCAGTTTTCTTAGGCTTTCCCCAACCAAAATCAGTCTGGTACACACCCAATTTCGGTGAACCCGCAATAACCAACACAGATTTACCTGGTTTCCCTAACTCTCTATAGTCTGAGATCAGTGTTTCAGCATTTCTCAAAGCATCGCTCTTCAAATCTCTAACTTGTCTTTCAATGGCGTTTGCTGCCACTACAATACCACCTTTTCCCGCTAGCTCACTCCTCTTTATTGCCACGATGTAAGCGGTTAGACAATTTCCAAAGTACGTGGAAGGTAATGAAAATTCAGGACGATCACGGCAATCTGCTAGAAACACCAAGTGGCAAAGTTCATCACACTCTTCCGAAAAACAATTGCCCTTTTTCTCTTCCGACCGAATCATACAAACCCAAAATATAGAGCATGCAACAACAAAGGTTGATATGTGTAATGCCCCGGAATCATTGGTGGCACATTTAAGAGAGAGCCATTTCTTTAGTTTCTCAACTTGTTCAAGGCCAAGAACAACATTGAAGCGAACCTTGTTAGTGGAAACATCTCGCACGAGCCCCGCGAACTCCATGCTTTTGGACTCAGAGTGTTCAAGATCTTGGAAGTAAATGAACTTAAGCCCCTTTGGGTCTTTAACTCTGTCTCTCTCGTATGAAGGAGGAGACAAGGAGGTTTCAATGGAAGCCAAGTCTCCTCTTGCCTTGCAAAGAGAAGCCCAAAACTTGATGAAATGATGAAGTGATTTGCCATCCCCAGCAAGGTGGTTGAAGGTAAGACATATGCTGAAGCCAGAGTTTGGGAAAACCGTGACTTGAATGGCCATGAGAGGCAACACACTTGTGCCATCTTGCTCCACACGAGAGGAAGGCAAGGTGGGAACAAGAGGGTGCCAGTTTCGAACGTCTTGAGGTGAATCTGATGTGAGGAGATTGAAGTTAGCCGTGGACTCTGCAACCGTGAAAGAGAGAGAGTCGCCCGGAAGGTAACGAATGTGAGAGAGATGGAGTTGTGGTGGAACGATGAGATTGGAGGCAAAAGGAAAGAAGTGTTGGAGAGAGAGGGAAAGAGAGTGTTTTAGAATGGGAAGTGTGGTTTGAAGGAAGTGGTGAGTGGAGTGGGGAAACTCATAGAAGAGGATGCGTTGGATGGGGTGGCAGAAGAACCATGGAATATCGAAGAAAGTAAAAGGAAGGATGGTTGAAGGAACAGAATTTGGTGGTGGAGAAACTTCACACCGCTCTATCATCTTCACCGAATCAACTTCTCTCAGGTGAGCCATTTTGTTTTGGCACTGTAGCTGTGAAATGACACTCTGAAAAGCCTCTCACGGAAGCTTCTTGTGAGAGAAAGAAAAAACCATCGATCTCTCTACCATGTTAACTTTAATAATATTTGATAATATATATAAATTTTGAATTAGAGATATTTTGTGTCTTTGGTGATGGTGTGATAGAGGGCTACGCAATATATCAAAACATTTGTTTAGAATATGATATATGTGTGGAAGAAGAACAAAAATTATAGATTTGAAGGATATATATGATGAATAAAAAGAGAAAAAAAAAGTGTTTATCAAATGAAATATTCATAGACAAAATGATTGTATATCTAAAATATTAATCAACACCTGATATACATCTAAAAAAGGTAACAAAAGTTGTAAACTTATAGAATATATGATAAAAAGAGAAAAATAAGAAGGCAAAATAAATATTTAATAAGTATATATTAAATGAAGATGCATTGTATCATTGATCATTTACAAAATGATATATTGAAAAGTGAGGATTGAAATATTTTTCACTTCACGCTCAACACGTGCGTTGTTATTTAATCATTTTGTTTATTTGTTTAATATGTTATATCACATCACATGCATATATGCAGAGAAATAAAACAAAAGTTACAGTTATATTATATAATAATTAAAGATAAAAAGGATGTGCATTCATATCACATTAGTTAGATTCCTTCCCACCCCTTCGATTATCCCGAGAACCAATAAAATATATAAAAGAGTTAGGAATTTAAGCGAAAAGGAGGGGGTATGATGTTAAATGAATTAAATAATTAATATAGATAAAATCCACAAATTTATTATTTTAAGATTTGAGAGATGCTAAATGAATCAAACCAAATAATATATAAAGTAAAAATTCACAAATTCAAAAAAATAAAAATAAAAATAAGTGTCATATTTTCTTATATCAGATGGAAATGACTTGCGGTTCCGCATGCTTGGTCAACTTGATCACCTTTTCTTATTACGTGTCGTGTGTGACGAGAATAATGTGGCACATCAATAATTGATTAAAAGGGTGATGATTTATATCATCGTAGTAAGGAAAGTAAGAACACTAGTTTAAAAATAAAATAGGGTTGGATATTATTTGATTTCAATGTAATATTGAATTTGGTCTTGTACGATTCAATTTGGATGGATTTTATGGTTTGATAAACTTTTTGGAGAAATTATTTTTGTAAGATATTGTTAAATGAGATTTATACACCTATTAGTTTTAAATAAATATTCATTTTTTTTATTTTTAATATAAAATATCGCCTGTCTTTTCTATTTTTAAGTAGATCTTTTTGTTGTTGTGATTTTAATAAACTACATCAATCATTTTGTATTCTTAAGGGATACACACTCGCCTTTCAAAATGTATTTTAAATATTATATCAATTAAAATTTAAATAAAAGGTTAGAAAAATTAAAAGTTATGGTTCTAAATAACCAATTTTTGTATATACATTGAATTCGGAGTTTCTTCTGTTATTCCATGTTTGTTGAAATATTTTTTAAAGCTTAGGTATACTTTTATGTGCATAAAGATAATATCATCTAAAATTTAAAAAATTACTTAAAATTTAAAACATAATGTTTGTACATGAGTATATTATATATTTACTGAGTGAACAAAGAATACATTTGGATAATTAACAAAGAACATTGTCAAATATCATGCCAACTTGCGAAATAAATAAAAAAAATCCCAATGTTTAAAATAAGATGAAACCATTCCAAGCAGTTGTTATTAGATAGAGATATCAAGATATGATTTTCGTTTGTCGTTACCACAAGGACCCTAAGAAGGAAGAAACCATTATATACTTTTTTAACCTTACACAATTTCGTGGGATGAAAATGAGTGAGGAAACTTTTCAAAAGGGAAATCATATTCCGCACTTTCTATTAAATAATTTACCACTTGATAACTTTATCTTAATAATAAAGCAATATGCATCAATAATTTAATTTTAAAAATAATTAAATTGTTGGTCATTGTGATTAATGATTGTTTTCTATGTGATTAATAATTATTTTACTCTATTTTTTGTATTTTGGTATGTAAGTTGATCGATAATTTCTTACGAGTTCTTAGATTATATTTTATGTTTAGTGATCAAATGAAAGTATTTGAACCTTTATATAAAAGTGCAATAGAAAAAATTTGGCCGTAATATTCTGTTGAGATAATGAATTTTAAGAGCATTATATAAAGAATTTAAAATAGTTTATAATAAAATATATCATTCGATATAAATTTTTTAAGAAAAATAAAATTTTATAAATTTATCAAAATAATTTGATTTAAAATTAATAATTTTAATTTACATTTAAAAATAAAATGTTTGAAATTCCTTTTATTCTATCCTCTCTCATATATCCACGTCTTATTTCTTCATATTTTCCTTTTGTAAAGGTCTCAATCAGAATATCATTTGTTCGACTTAATCTGTGATTTTATTGTTTTGAGTGAGGTGGAGGCACCAGTAACCAATATTGTCTTTTTTATTGGTGTTGTGTGAAGTTTTTTTCAGATTAAAGTCAGTTATTGATATTTAATGTTGTCATTGTCGAATTCCTTTTCTTTTTCAACATAGTCAGTGTTATTTTTCAATTAATATTGGTTAGAATTTTCTTTTTTAACATAAACAATGTGTTTTTTTCTAATGCTAAACATGTTTTTTTAGTTTATATCAATAATATTTTTTTTTTAAGTTATCTTCGATCAATATTGATTAAAATATAAGTTACAATTATTTCCTTAGCAATATGAATAAGATTTTTATTAACCAAACATTGACACTGTCATGTTTTGGTTAATGTCAACTAAGATTTTTTTATCACTACCAATGTCATTATTTTTTAATTGGCACAGGAGTTTTTTTAATTGCTATTTTTAAAGTAAAGTTCAATGATTAAGTGTTATTTAATGATAAAGTATAAATATAAATATGCTTTATTTGTGACAAAATAGTTTTTAAATGTGAAATGCAATCTAGCCGAATCTAACCTGCTCATAATGCGAAAAATGTTTTTTTTTTCCTTTCTTTTATTATACGCTTGGCCATCGTCATTTCAGTTATTTTGCCATTCAGATAGGTTATCACTCACTACAGTAATTTACTTTCATTTAACAACTGAAAATAATATTATTTTTATTATAAAAACCAAATGTGAAATGGATGTAATTTTTGCGTAGTGCTAAAATATATTTATTCTTCAGATTTTGATGTTACTTATGAAGCTTTGTGGGCCATACCATGACTTATCTTGATTATGTATATAACCAAAATAAACTAAATGTCTACGTTGGTTTGACTTACAAGGAAAACTGAATTTTATAATTTCACTTGAGATGGATTCCGACCTCAACGTGTGTCGAATCAAATAGCAGTTCTAATAAGGATTTTCTATAAGAATTTATTAAATCATCCGGTTGCCATCGTTTATAAGAAATTTATATTTAGTTATGCTTTCATGATAACAAATTTCCAAAAAATTTAAAGATTCATTTTATCTGATCTAATTATGTCTTAAATAAATCTTAGGAATATGTTTAGTTTTTGCTTAAAAAAATCTTTGGTTTTATTACGAAATAACCAATATGTTAATAATTTTTAATCTTGTTATTATAGATATGGAATATCTTAGTTAAATTTTGCACATGGGCCTTTTTAATATTTATGTGTAGTGTTTATATTATTTTCATATATTAAATAGTTGGTTAAACAAAAGTTTGATCACATTTATTCGTATGACTCAAACTTTATTTTATATGGTGTGATAGTTCTCCTCTTTTTACTTTGTTTATACATAACATATATTATGTTAGTATTATCTTTTATGATAAAGAATTGTTTTTACTAAAAGTAAACTATAACTTTTAAGTTAAGGTGGAGTAGGATTTATTTTGAGAAAGTGAAAGTTTGACTAAATTATATATTTTCTAAAGAAAAATCTCCAACCTTTAAGTGAGTGAGTAAAAGTATAAAATAAGTGATTGTAAGATTGAGCGAGTGTAGTCCTGGTAAGATTGATTTATATTTATAGGCTTTCTTGGTTCCAACTGAGTTATTCTTAATAAATATAAATTATGGTCATAAATAAGAATTATGAAGATTGACAAAATATATTTAATATAATTTATCTTAATCATCATAAAGTATATTAAATGAGATTAAATTACATTAAATTTGTTTGAATATGATACTAGTAGGTATATAACCCCTCCAAACTCAGAATTCACAAATGAGATGTAGGTGGACTGTGTTGATGGCTGAACAAGTTTTAACATTCTACAATTAATCTGTATATCATTTTGATCCTTTAATAAGTAGGGTTACTTTGAGATGGTTGACTTGTAACCAAATCATTTTTAACTTGTCTAAAGTTGATTTGATAACTTGATTTGATTTTTATTTTATTCCTTTTCGAGCAATATCTAATAGAATTTACCCCAATCAGATTAGGTTGGATTAGTTTATGCTATAATTATGTGATGGTCATTTATTACAAATATTTTAGGTTGAGTATAAGCCCAAGTCATCTTTTCATGACTTACCTTAGGTCACTTTAACCCTCATCGAGCTCATGAGATTGAGCTTTAGAACTACTATTTTTCTAGTTCTTTTAGTGGAAACAACCTTTTGGAGATTAACCTTCATTGAGTCGTATTAACTCGTTCTTCGTCAAAAGATTTTAAAAAGACAGTGCTAAAACAATGCATTTTGGGCCTTCTATAGATGTAAAAGACTTTACCTTAGACAAAGATGATGTCAATGGTAACTTAGTTCATATTAAATCATATATATGTAACTAAATACCAACTTTATGTGAACCGAGTATGTTGAATCCAGTCGCATTCGAGTAATCTTTATAATATAGTAGAATATGGTATTCACAGTTACCAAGTATTTGGAACTTGGCTAGAATTGTTAAATATAACGGCATTGTGACATTCGGTCTAGATCATTAATTGCGACTAAACTACGACATTCAATCGAGATCATTAAGACCAAATATCAAGTTACTTGGACTCGTTAATAATGAATTGAGTATTTTTTTACTCATTCATGTTCAACTTTGGTTTGATTGAGTATTTTCACTATTCGAGTTTAACTTCGATTGGATTGAGTATTTCACTCATCCGAGCTTCTTTTGGGATTGAGCATTTTCACTCATCCGAGCTCAAATATGGTTGGATTGGGCATTGTTATTCCTCTAGAGGTCACCTCCCTAAGGATCTCCCCTAGCCCCTAAATCCGAGCACAACTTCAAGTTTTTGCCTCAAAGTCGACCTCTACTTCCTCAAGGATGATGACTTTCCATACTTCCCAAAGCAGGCCTCGAGGGATGCCTTGACTCTATCGAGGTAATGTTAGTGCGTTGCCTTTCCATTATGCATCATGTTAAGGATAAAATTGGAGACTCCTCGACCCTGTTGACAACCACCAGCCAGTAACAACAGCAAGTGCGGGATTTCCTTAAGGAGAAGTCGGAAAAAGACAAGGTCTTGTCCTCCCACTCCTGGAGATACGCCAGAGCCAGAGTAAAATTAAGAACCTGGAAGCTCAGCTTGCACTGTATAAGCACAAACTGAAAATGGCTTAGGAGAAGTCACTAGCGATCCTGGCAAGGGTGGAAGGTGCCGAGAAGAATATGGCAGAAGCCGAGGGGAGAGCGGTTGAGGCCGAGAAGAAGGCGACACAAGCAGAGGGGAGAGTACTGAGGTCGAGAAGACTCTGAAAGAGAAGGAAGCTAAGCTTAGAGACGTGCAAGGAAGACTTCAGAGCTCAGATACTAAACTCTCCAACCATAGTGTCGCATAGCAATTTAGAGATTTAGTGTGCAAATATTACACAATTATGATTAAACGTTATGAAAACAATAATAATATGACCGAGAGAGTTCCAATTTCGTGGTATGAGAAAGCACTACAATGTTCAGTTTTTCATAATTTTATATTGTTTTGTGGAGGTAGGAAATATTTTACCTCACCATGGGCGTCAAATGTTCTTACCTAAAATGAATTAGAACCTTCTAAGGTAAAGTAGGGTTGATTTTGAGGAAGTCAAAGTTTGACCAAGCTATATATCCTCTAATAATAATAGTTGTAGAGCCTGCTGATGAAGTACTGAATGAAGATATACCTGCAGAAGATTCTCCCACATTCAAGTCAGTTAGAACATAAAATAAAAATAATATAAGTGAATAAATATAAGATTGACTGAGTACTCCTATTAAATTAATTAAGATTGATCTCTCTATTTATAGGTCTCTTGGAGTAGACTGACTTATGTCTAATACATAAAAATTATAATGATAAATATGAATTATAAAAATTAATCATATCATATAATTTATCACTATAAAGATAGCGTTAATCATCATATTAAATGATATTAAATGAGATTAGATTGTATTAGATTCTTTTAGATCTCATACTAATTGGCATGTAGGTACAAAAATGATATGTTGTTCTTATCTTTTATACATCTTTTTTATTTTCCACAACTTAAAATTGTAATAAAAAATTATTTGATATAAAACTTGAAATTATCTTCATATTTTTTTCACTTTCCTTTTTATTTTCATAAACAATTCCCAGTAATAGAAAAACATAAAAATTATGAGAACAAAAATATTATTATATTAAAATAGTAGAAGATTGTCTAGACAAAATAATAGAAAAAAAATGCTTAGACTCTCAAATAATACTATATCTATAAACCTCAAGTTAATAATAAATAGACAACGTTAGACATTTTCTATTATCTATAACACTACTACACAAATCAGGCCTTAAACATCACATTATTGCTGGTTGTAAAATGGAGAAGTTACATTATCATATGATACAAAAAATTATTTTAATAAAGACCAAAGCAGACCACTGGAGAAACAAGTATTGAAGAGAGGAAGTCCAATAAGAAATCATAGCTGAATGGCTGCTATGGCGTGGTCCTTTTTTTCAAAATCTATTTAATCCAATGGAGCAAAGACATTTACATTAAAAAAATACAAAAGTATAATAATTATCTTAGAAGATCCGACCCCACGGGAATAGGATCTAGTGCATTCACGTAGCTGCAAACCAACACACTCGATGGTGAATTTTCGGATGCATATTCTGAATCTGATTCACCAAATAAAATAGTTCATCTACGGTCACAATTAGCGTACTATGTTAACGCGTTAAATTCGGACCGCAGAGGATCACTGTCCACTCGCTTCAGTATTCACTTTCCTTTTTCTGATCGCTATACAAAGGACCCGCCAATAAAAACGAGCTTTTCTATTACATTTCCCTTCGCTTCTGCGTTTTGTCAGAATCTCAGTTTCGCTTCTGCGTCACCACGCACTCAGATCCGGCTAAGAATAACGTTTGATAAACTCAATTTCACAAATCAAAGGCTCTCATTGCTCATTCTGAGAACATTTTCAAGTAACTCTCGTTATCACCTCGCATTGCATGTGCTTCAAAATCGCTTTCTAATATCTCTGTCGCAAACTTGCTTCGGTGTCGCAGCTGAATGCGGCAATGGCTTCTCAATCCTCCTCCGACGGCAATTTCATGAAGAACTTCTGGATCCCGCCCCACGTGCTAGTGCCGGACTCCGTGGTTGAAGGTAGCAACATCGATATCGAGGGACCTGAGTGTCCGGTGCTCGTTTTCGTTAACTCCAAGAGTGGTGGTCAGCTGGGAGGAAACCTCTTGAAAACGTACCGTTCGCTTCTTAACAAAAATCAGGTATGTTACTTGTTAGTGTGCGACCATTCTTAAATTTTGTAGGGAAACTTGTTATGCGGGACTTAATATAGCGTGTGGTTTTAAGGTTTTCGACTTGGGGGAAGAGGCTCCTGACAAGGTTCTGAGGAGGATCTATGTGAATTTGGAAAATCTCAAGCAAAAGGGCGATCGAATGGCTACGAAGGTCATGGAGAAATTGAGATTAATTGTGAGTTGAAATATGCAAATGAAAAAATTTCCGTGTCTTTTTTTTAATATACTTGTTTTATATGCCATTATGTATACAGTTTTGCCCTTTTCGGTGATATGTTGCTTGGCTTTAGGTAGCAGGGGGTGATGGAACAGCTGGCTGGCTACTTGGAGTTGTTTGTGATCTCGAATTGTCTCATCCGCCACCCATTGCCACGGTTCCATTGGGCACAGGGAATAATCTGCCGTTTGCATTTGGTTGGGTAGGAAATTGCAGTTCTATGTTGTGTGCTTTTAATTAGCAGATGCCAAGCATTTACTTAAAAAAAAATTAATCATCTACTTGTTCCCTTTATACATGAAGATTTGTGGTTCCTACCAAGTCCTTTGCTTTTGAGAAGTCAAGGAATTTTTCTTCACTTTGGTATATGTTGTGACATTGATGATAAACATAATCAGATTTTTCATATTTAAAAAAAATAAAAAAGCCAATGGAACTCATTTTTTCTGCTGCTTTATTGCAGGGGAAGAAGAACCCAGGAACAGATGAACAGTCGGTCAAGGCATTTCTAAATCAAGTAATGAAAGCTAAGGAAATGAAAATAGACAAGTAATGAATCTTGGTTCTACTCTTTCATCTTACCATTAATTGTTGTTGCTACATCAATGGCTCTCTTATTGATCTATATTTCCATTTCCTGCCTTCTATTGCGAAAACTTCAGGCGCGCTTATTATTGAGTGTAATAAATTTGTATGTTGCTAGGTTATGATTGTGATCCTAATTGAATTTTTGTGGATTAAGAGCATTTTAGTTGGGCTCGCTGCAGTACCAACCAATGTAAAATTTATTGATAGTTCAGATATTCAAACTGAAAACTTATGATTTCCTTTTTTATTTACTAATTTAATTTTCATTTGTTGGGAACCAATTCGATATGAGATTCTTCCTTCACGTGTTCACAAACCTTGTTAATCGTAAATTATCATGCTAGCTGTTATTAGCATTATGATTTTCATTTACTGTTTTTTGTTCATTATTTCGTTCCCTTAGGGGGTATATTAGTGGTTTTTCTAGTTTATTAAAGAGTCCTTTTTTCTGCTTTGGAGCTTTAGTTGTGTCCCTTGCTGACTTCCCACGTCCTTAAGGCCCTTTAATTCAAAGTGATACATGACAATTGTTCTAGATATTTATTAATTTTTTATTCATCTGTTTGGAAAATGTTGATTGCTGATTCTGTGTTTTGTTCTCCCAAACCCCCTCAGCTGGCACATTCTTATGAGAATGAGGATTCCGAAAAAAGGTACCTGTGATCCAATTCCACCCCTTGAGTTACCACACTCTTTGCATGCCTTCCATCGTGTATCTGAGGCAGATGAGCTTAGTATGGTAAGATTATACTATTTACTATTTTGCAATCTAATACTACATCTTGTTTATGGTGAAAGTAGTTCTTCATAACTATTTTGCTTACGCAAGTTTTAGCTTCTTTTGTACTCACTCTACTTCCATGTCTGGTTGTTTCTTATTGCTCTTCAGGAAGGCTGCCATACTTTTCGTGGCGGGTTTTGGAATTACTTCAGCATGGGTAAGAATAGCTTTTCCTGTGTTCTTTTATACATGAACTACCTTTAGATGCTTCATAATTCTATTTTCCACTAACATAAGAATTAGTTGATTTAATTTACACTTCATGATAGTGTGTGTCTATATTTTATATATATATATATAAGTTTATCCTTTGACTATATAAAATCCATTTTGTATTAATTTTAGAAATAAAACTTACATGACGTAAGCTTATAAGTATGAATTTGTATAAAGCGCATGCTAGTGGAAACAATCCTTGATCAGGCTTTAGTTACCTCCTGCCCCAGCAAAGTTAAAGTGAAGTCTTGGGAAACTAAAAAACGTATGAATCTGTTATGATGGGGACTGATTTGTCTAATGTTAAATAAGTATGCTGGTAACGTGAAATTCATTGATTACCTTCTTTGGTGTTGACTATTCTTGGCATCTCTTGAAATATTTAGATCACGGAAATAGTATATTTTGAGGTCTTCGTTTTTCTTCATTCCATCAATTCATCCTACTTCAACTCTCATTACTCCAAACTGTAGGAATGGATGCTCAAATCTCGTATGCATTTCATTCTGAAAGGAAAATGCATCCTGAAAAGTTCAAAAATCAGTTGGTCAATCAGGTATGCCTATTTTGGTACTTGGCAGTAGTCATAGTATATACGTAGAAAGTATTGCATAGACATAAATGACGACAATACTATTTTGACATTTTCACTCTTGATTGAAAAGTCTATATAGTATAGGTCTTTTAGACCACGGAGATGTAATTGCATCTACTATTTTTTGTTATTAATTTTATTCTGATTTTAATCGTGGCAGAGTACTTATGCTAAGCTTGGATGCACACAAGGATGGTTTTTTGCTCCTCTGTTCCACCCTCCTTCCAGGTCAGTTTGTGTAGATCTGTCATTTGGTCGGACAAAGGTTTCCTATGTTTTTTAGGTTGTTTTTCTTCCAAGGCAGTAAAATTTGTAAAAAAGCATTCAATATAGGAGAATGATAGAAACTGGTTCAGATTTATCCAAGACTCTTCCTGTTTACGGCAAACATTCCTTATTTTTTTCATCCAACTGACCAAATTAGCAAATTAATGTAACTAGGTATCTATCAAGGGACCATGTAAATTCATTAAAGTTCATGCTGGTAATATATGCTACAGGAGTCATATTGAAAACCTGCTATGAACATTAGTTGAATCGGCTCCTTGCACTGGTTTTCTAATTAAATACAAGTATATCTTGTATTTAATTTTGTTATTTTGTCTTACGAGTCTTCTGAATGCAGAGTTCTCCATCCAACCATGCATTTGTTATCATTAGTTAATTTAGCACTACTTTGTTCAGCATCATGATACAAAACCTGCCGTTGTTACTCGTTAATGATAATAATATACACAGATGGACCTTATGTGAGCAATTAATTGTTCCACCAGTTGAGTTTTTTGGAGTGACAAAGTGGCTTGTTCACAAGTTTTCCAATTGAGTCAGATGGTTTGTTTTGGCCTTTTTGTTGCTTGCTATCCGTAGTTCTGGGAAGTTGGAAATGCATATGCCCAAGCCACACACAATATCAATTTTTCATAGGTCCATCTAAGCATTGTTTTCACATATATTTGCTACTTAACCGGTTAAGTAAATGCATTTTGATCTTTGAATGCAGAAACATAGCACATCTTGCAAAAGTAAAAGTCATGAAGACGCATGGTCATTGGGAAGACCTTCCGATTCCGCCCAGGTATATCATTTTTACACTCATATATGATCTTTTCCTTTGTCATATGGAGGTATAAGCTGTTGAGTTACATCAGTTGGCGAAAAACTCCTGAATTTTCAAATTACCGAGAAGATCCAAAGAAACACTAAACTATGCTTGACAGCTTTCCAATTTTATTGCTATGCAAACCATGTCTATTCATGTTTCTCAGAAGTTTATTGCTTTTATCACTGTCTATTTTCATTATTTGGTGATTACTGTCCCATCACTTGGCGCCTTATGAATTGAAGTACGGATATTTTGGGGTTAAATGGCCATTTAATCCACTTCCATTTCGTCCATCTTCTGTTCTTTGTGTTCCAATTTACTTCTGGAATAAAGATATGTTTTATTAATACTCTTTCCATTTTATATACAGCATCAGGTCCATTGTATGCCTCAACTTGCCTAGCTTTTCTGGTGGATTGAATCCATGGGGTAAACCGAACAAGCACAAGAGGCGTGATGTAAACTTCATACGCAAATTCTGAAATAAATTATTTTGTAAAATCTTATTCCGCTGTTAGTTTTAAGGCCAAATACAGTGGTAGTAAATAATAATTAATATATAATATTTGGATGCACATGTTTTCTGAACAACCAAAACTCTGAGTATGTTTTCTTGATTCAATACATTGCAGAGAGATTTGACATCTCCATATGTAGATGATGGCCTTATAGAGGTGGTTGGCTTTAGAGATGCTTGGCATGGGCTTGTTTTGCTAGCTCCAAATGGACATGGAACTCGCCTTGCCCAGGTATGTGAGTACACATTTGCGTTTATACATTTTGTGTGAGAAGAGAAGTTGGAAAATTTACTTTGGTGTTTACTTTTTATGTTATAAAATGAGCACTGTTTTTTTTGTATCACACCAAAATCTTTTTCTTTTCTTTTCTATTGCTTTAGTGTTTGAGAGAAAAATTTGAGAGGAAATTAGTTTTTCTTGTAAGGTTTTCCCTGTAGTTGTTTTTTTTTTATTTCCCAGGAAAGGTTTTTATCATTTTTTCCTTATAATTAGAGAGAAGGATATTGTAAAAGTTATGATAAGGAAAGATTTGATATTTAAGTTTGTCCATTAATAACTCACTTCTATTTCTTATGCACTTGGTGTATTAGTTCAATGTCTACTGCCATTGTTCAAATAGAGATTATTACTCATAGTAAAGAGTGCTTAAATTAGTTTCAAAACCATGATAGCAAAATATGAAATAAAAAAGTTCAATGGGAATAATTTCTTGTTGTAGAGACTGGACTCTATAATTTTCTTTCCTTTGCTAAAATTACATTATTGCCTATTATATATTTTATTTTAGTTGAGTTTTTATATTATTACTCTAGTTCCCAATATTTTGATACTCATGCCACGTTCTTCTTTCTAAATCGAACTTCTTAAACTTATTTGTAGATGTTGATTGCACTTATTATTCATCTTTTATATTAATTTTAAATGGCTTCAAATTATGTTGACATTAGGCACACAGAATCCGCTTCGAGTTTCACAAAGGTGCAGCAGAATATACGTTCATGAGGATTGATGGGGAACCTTGGAAGCAACCCCTCCCAGTTGACGATGATACTGTTTTGGTGGAAATTTCTCACCATGGCCAGGTTAACATGCTTGCAACTCATGAATCCAAGTCTAAAAGTGTGAATGATCCGTCATCTCCACACCACAATGATGTGGAAGAAGATGATAGTGATGACGAAGACTCTAAAGCAGATGAATTCCGGAAGTTTGGTGCGGCAGAAACATTTAAAATCCCAGATGAGGTAGACCTTGCTCATCTTAGTTAGGTCTTTCATTGTGAAAGCCATTCTTTGAAGTTATGCAGCTGACAACAGTGCCTGCATAGCTATTGATAGGACTTTTATAAATATTTGTCGTTTCCCTTGTCAAAGCATTCACCTCTTTGCTCTATTCTAGCAGCGATTATGTCTGTAAACATGTTAATTGTTATTTAGAACCGATATGCAATAATTGTATTCTTTAATATAAACGCAGTTGCAAAAGAATCAAGAAAATAATCTCGTAGTTTTTCTTATGTTTAAAAAATTGAATAACATTATTTGAAAAAATTAGGTAGAATTTTAAGCTTCTTTATACTAAGTTAATATTTTAATCTTTGTACTTTAGATTCATTTCTAGCTTAGTTTAGTATAGCCAAAAGATTCCAACTTTGGTTTTTAGGCAAATTAAAATTACATTTTCCCATCGTTTGGATTTGTTGTGGCAATGTAAACAAATGTTCGCGTGTGGAACGTAAATCCTACGTAATTTGAATTTTTAAACCATATTAATGTTTTAGTTTTCATATGAAATTATAATACATACGTAGTGATTCTTATAGAAATTACTATTACCATTTAGTATGACAATGCACTTTACTATTATTTTGAGTTGTTAAATGAGTCTTTGTTTGATGGGATCGAAATATCACCATCCATGTTTCTACTATAGGATGTTTATTTCTAATAGGAATTTTGAAGGATAGTTAACAAGAAGACCGAAGTAGAGCTTGAAACCAATCACGAATACGTATAAAGAGCTGCTTCTAGATTAAGTTGATAGAATTTTTGTGCTCATCCTTTGTTTCTTTATAAACATTACTATTATTGTTATTGAACTCCTACAATTGACTTATTATTATTATTAGTAGTAGGACTGATTCTTTCTGCATACCAATACCCTTTTCCTGCACCTTCATAAATTTTAAAAATATCAAAATTGTCTCTGTAAAAATGACCAAAATGACTTTCTGTTTTTTTAAAAAAAAAATTACTGAACTGGATTCCTTCCATCCGGTTTACATTTTGAAAAAAATTATAAATCGGATGGCCCCCATCCGGTTTATACTTTAGTTTTTTTTCAAAATGTAAACTGGATGCGAGACATCCGGTTCATATGAAGTTCATCTTCTCCGATGCAGATTCACCGTCGATGGCAACCCAATCATCAAATTAACTACCCTAATCATCAATACCACTCACAAATTGCTAATAAACATTTTTTTTTACTTTTCACTTGTTTAAAGCTTTAATTCATATTGAAGCAAATATGCAGCTTCTCCTCCTAGATCTGCGATGCGAATGTTGCAGACTCTCACCCACATGCACAAATCACTTTTGTTGACGGTAAAGGTGAAAAACAGATACAATGACTGAACCGGATGATACAGTAAAGCAATGAATCAGATGCAAGCAAAGGGAGAATGAATCGGATAAGAGTGGTTAAGGAGGTTAATAGGGGTAGAGGGTATTTTAGTCTTTTACTATTTATTATTTAAGGACATGTTTGTATTTTTCACTTAACTATGGAGTTGCAGGAGGTGCAAGACGAGAGTATTGGGGTGGAGGAAGAATTCGTCCAGTAGTAATTAATGGACAGTAAATTAGTTTTATATTTGCTAGTAAATTTATTGGTGGTAAAAAAATAGTAGAAAATTTTAAAATTCCTTTGGTGGTACCTGTGTTTTGTTTTTTCCTTCTACAGCTCTATATTCTACATTTGTTTGCTTATTTCTTTAAACTTGTGTAGAACATGAGTAAGTGTTTATCACCTATCTAAAAATTGTGACTTCTACCGTTTTGTGACACACGTTTGAAGTAATCTTGACCTTTGTAATTTGCTGTTGGTGTGGTAGTTTCCAAGTCCAGGCTAGACCAATGGAGAGAATTGTTACAGGGATTTAGGTAGATCACCATGACCGAATATTACAGTTAACAATAAGTACAACGTGCAAAAATCAAGGATTTGTTCACTCTAAATTGTACACTGTATAGAATAAAGTAGGGAATAATAATTGTTGATAATCAACTGTTGAGATTATAATAAATTTATTTTCACACATGTATTCATTTTATTAAAATCTCAATCGTTGATTAACAATATTTATTATTATATTTTATCCTTTGAAGTGTACCCTGTAAAACCAAGATGATAGAACTTTCTACTTTGCTTATCCAACTCAAGGATCTACTGAAAAAACACGTCAAAGATAATAAGTCTTGAGTAAGGAGATTGACCCGCAACTACAGACCTGGAAGTTGTTCACCCAAACATTTTGTGATGGCCTCATTAGCCTTTTGGGGTTCAGCCCTTTCATCCCTTTTCTTCTTCTCCCTGAAGCAAAATATAATTTCAACTAACCAAAACTTTGCTGAGCAAAAGAAGCAAGTTATGAGCAAATATGTCACATTTATTACATAGACTTTGAAGTAAAATAAAATGTGAGCTCGAGACTATTGATACACTTCTCAGTTATTAGTTACCGAAATGTTTTGAAATCTATTGTTTTCTAAGACGGCTACTTTGGATAGAATGTGAATCTTCCCAAGTCCTTGTCAGATTAATAGTACAAATCTCAATCACATTCAGCATTTCAAAATCAATTTTACCAAACTCTAAATCAAATGAACAATCAGTAGAGTTAAAACAACAAACTTAAATAGATCAAGCAAGATATCTCAAACTTAAATTAAATGGTAATATGTTAATACAGATGTTTAACTTGTGGCAATGCCTGGTTAATTTTTTTTTTTTAAGCTTTTACATTCACCAACTATATCTCAAGTGAAAAGCCATGAGATCAGAGAAAAACAATGGAATGACAAGGTTTGGTCTTTACCTATTAACATACTCCTGCAGCAGCTCTTTTGCTTGAACCAACTTTGAGAGCAGATTACGATACACGTCCAAGTCCCGATCAACACTTTTTTTGTTGATGTTCAAAGCCGCACAAAGCTGTTAAGTTGACATCAAAGATGAATTGATAAGAACTACAAACACAAAAATAGAAATTTCTGCAATCATATATTGAGAGTAACCTGGTAGGAAGACACAAGGTTAATCTCTTCAAATATGATAGAGTTTCTTGATTTGCAATTTGCTAGAACTCATGTAAATGAGAACTAGGCTTGTTAGCTTCAACTTCAAATTGCAAATGCAAAATAATTGTTTGAACAGACTTCCCTACGAATATTTATTAGTAAATGAAAAGGTAAATGAATTCAGTTTCTGCGTCATGAGCTAAAAATCAGCTTCTGCAGAAAGTTTTCTCATTCAACTTTTGTAACGTGCATATTCAATCCATTTTACCTTTCTAATTTCTTTTCCGATGAGTTATTAAAAAAATGCATATCAAAATAGTCCTAAATTCAAATCATAAGTCTTAAATGAATTGGTTAACCTTGTCCAAAATTGTTGGTTCCGTAGCATTTGCCAACTCAAGCAGACGAAAAAGTCCAACTGCAAAGAAACGACTATAACTGAATTCACCTTTCCCTGCTCTTTCTGCTATGTCCTTCAAAATCCCTTCAACTTCTCCTTCTTTGGATGAGAACTCAAGAAGGGAACCTGAGTTTTGAGCCCGAGCCCACTCTTCCAACTTCCGTGCATCTATTCTGTATAAGGCATCATTTTATATAACATATAAATTACATAAAATAGTCTTTGCACAGATACTATCGTAGCATGTGCGATAAGTTTATTGATCTTTACAAAAACCACTTTGCATTTAATGATTTTTGGAACAGGAATCACGATGTTCTGACCTGTATTCTTGTGGATCTTCCTTCAATGCCTTAATGTAGGCTTGGAAGATGGAATCTCGGTCCTCATCACTAGGATACCCTTCCATGAGTTTATCATATACAGTGACAAAACCAAGAGCAAACACAGGGTCATAGCGGTATGATCTCTTGTATTTCATCAAATGTTGCTGCACAAGAAGCTCCTGCAGCACCGAGTTGTAGATACTAGGGATTGGTCGCTTATATGCCTTGAGAAAATTTAACTTTGTCTCGGAAACAGTAGGAGCATCTGCACATCATGTAAACACATAAATGTGTGTATGTGAAGAGATAATAATAACCTGAGTTTTTTCCCTATAGGCACAGAAAGCAAGTTCAGAAGAAAGACAAGAACCTGTTACAGAAGACATGCATTGAACAACCATGTTAGAGGTGGAGTTGGAAGCTCGAAAGCCAACATGGTGGTAGGAGAAATGAGTGCGGAGGCCAAAGAAGTCTGAAGAGGATGCGAGAAAAGGGGTGGAGGAAAGGGTTAGTTTTTTTCTTTCTGGGCAATGAGTGAGTGCAGAGAAAGAGAGAGAAGTGAGAGCCGCCATGGGTGGAAACTAACACGAAAAGAACGAATATAACAGAAATAGAGAGAGAGAAAGAGAGATGAAGGACAAAATTCAAAGGAGATCTGCATTGTCTTGCTTTCAAACTAACGTATGTGTTGGAATGAAAACAAGACATAACAGATCGAAAAGCTTATCCACACTGTGAAGTCTCAAACTGAAACTGAAACCTTCTTTTGTCCGCTTTCCAACCAGCCACTCACCTAGTGACACGTTAACTCACTGATTTTCAAAGCTAAAACAATAACAGAGTTACAATTTTCTGCAACTATTGTGTGGAAGTCACACCAACATCGGTATCAGAATAAATAACTAAAATACATTTACTATTAACATATTGGAGATTTTCTAAACTATATAAATTATGGAGTTATGTGAAGAACTCATTTGACATCGTTGTTAGGTATTATAGTGGCTTGTTAGAGGAAGCTATAGTTGCTTTTCTTCTACGGTATTTGACATTTCTTTCTAGCTGGTGGCTGGAAGCTCATTCATTTTTTAGCAGTCACATTCACCCTTCTATCACATATTTTGTTTGTTGCATTGTATCACCTGCATTTCATTTAGGCTTTGTTTAGTCAGGAGAGGGGATTTGAAAGAAATGATTTAAAGATATTTGAGTGGATTGTGTTTGGATGATAAGATTGTTTGAATTAATGGATAAATGATAAGATTTGAGGGGATTGGTTATGAAAGTTGAGGAATGATTTGATAGATGTTATAGATTTGTTTTAATTTTTTTAATTGATACATTTTTGAAAATACTAATTGATCCTTGTGGATAATAAAAACCTTAAACTCACTTAAAGAGATATTTTATAATTTCCAAAGTTATGACTCACTTATAAGGGTATTTCCTAATTTTCACCTCATTTATGAGGTTTATTTCCTAATTTCAAGTTACATCTCTTCAAATCTCTTCACATCATCCAAGATATCATTCTTCAAATCACTCCTCATCCATCCTCTTAAATTAGGTCAACCAAACAATCTTCATCCCTCTAAATCCATCCTCTTGTAGAATAAATCTATCCAAATCACTTCAACCAAACAAGCTGTTACTATATGTTGAGTTGAACCAATTTAGATGGATTTACTGTAGAAGAGGATGTATTGTGGTAGATGGATTCTATTTGGTTGACCTAATTTGAGAAGATGGATCAGGAGGAATGGAAATTATGAAATAGCCCTCGTAAATGAGGTGGTGGAAATTATGAAATGAAATGTCCTTATAAGTGGGTCATGACTTTGAAAATTGTGAAATACTCTTTTAAGTGGATTTAGGGTTTACCATGTGCACTGTAACATTAACTCTTTTTACTTAATTTTATCACACTAAAATAATTAGAAAAATGTAAAGATATAAATTGTAAACAAGAAACAATTATTAGTATTAATGTATGCTTATTGTAATAATATATATATATATATATATATTATATGAAAATTAAACTGATTTATATATCTTTTAATTGAATCATAATTTTTCAAATAATTGATTCTAATAATTATATATTTTTTTCTTTCATAATACTTTTCCTTTTTCCAAAATAGTTATAATATAATTAATTTTCATTCTATTTACCTATAGTCAATATAATCTATCCATTCATAATTATATTATTGATTTAAAATAATTAAATCAATAAAAGTTGTTTACTTTATAAAAGAAAGAATAACAATATATTATACATGTTATGTTGTTTTCTATTTATTCTTTTTTTATCGACGAAAACATGTTTACTTGATGTTTAATTGAAGAAAATCAGGAAAACATATATTTTTGTCTTCTTATTTGATTTAATATTTATGATGAAATTGAGAAGAGAAGATGTTATTTAAAATGTTTTTTATTTATCTTAAAAACAGTTTTATTTTTTTAAAATATAAAATTATTAAAACACAAAAGTAAGGTTGTTCACAAACTGGGTTAGATAAAATCATTATCAACCTACTAAAAAATATCTAGTTAAGTTGATTGAGTTTCTATATTTTTTATATTAAAGTCAATTTAATCCAATTCATTTTAATTTTTTACCATCTTATTCGACAAGGGTCAATTAGTAATTTCAAAAATATATCAATTAAAAAAATTAAAATAAATATATAACATCTTTCAAATCATTCTCAAACTTTTATAACCATTCCCCTCAAATTCATTCAAATCTTACTATCTATCTATTAATCTAAACAATCCTACCATGATATGTTAATTGTATACTAAATTCTAATATAGTATGTTAATTGTATACTGGATTACACAATTCAGTATATAAAATATATATCGGATTGGACCAATGTGATATACAATTAATATACATACAACGAAGATTTGCATACCATACCAGATTGAATCCCTTCTTCTTAATGCGGTATAGATTTTATATACTAAATTATACAATCCAATATGAATTTTGTTATCAATTTCAATTTTATTCATACTTATTTATACGTTATTTCACCAAAAGACATTTGTGCCATTTAAAAAACGATGGAAGTGCACCAAGAAGGCGTCCCTTCCACCCATCCCCTAACTTCCGAATTGGCCCAATCTAGAATGATAATTTTTTTTTAATTTCTGAACTGACCAATCCGGTATGTTTTTATCTTTACTTCTGGACTCGCCTAGTCCAGAACGATGTTTTAATATATGACTTTTTTTGACTTTTTTTTTTTTTTTCTGGATTAGTTCAATCTGAGACTAACAATGACTTCCAGATTAAAGAATGATAGTTTAATCCGGGAATACATCTCCCAAACCCTTACAAAGTTATTTTTGGACATTCATGAACTATGGAGGTGCAATATAATATTATAGAGGTGCAGGAAGAATGCGTCGAAAGTGAATTATCAAATATAGGATAATTGGGCCTGTAATCTTGAGTCCAATTACAACCTTGAGCCGATACACCTTGATATATATGTTGACTGACCAAGAGAACTTGCAATGGTTGACTCCTATCAACGTGTCATTCAACAATGTCTTGTTCTTTTGCTTGTTACAAACACTTAAAACATTTTTTTTGGGAGATTTGCTGTATTAAATTTTGAAGCGAAAATTTATGAGAAAGTATATTTATGAATTATGATTTAAACATGTTAGAAAACTTTATGAAAGCCAACATTGAGTTACTAAAATTTGACATATATGAAACCTAAAATTAATTAGTTATAAGAAAATATTTTGAAGATGCCTTCTATGACAGCTAAAAAAGCATTTAATTACATTGTTAATACCTAAAATTTGAATTAAATATATGTTTCTTTCTTTTTCACTTATATTTTTTTTTCTTTCCTTCTTTTATTATATTTCTTTCCTAAACTAAAGTACCCCTACAAGGTAGGGAGGGGTGGCATGAAAAAATGAAAAAAAAGGAAGAAAGAGTAAAGCTAGATTGAAACAAAATATTTGAAGTTAATTATTATATGTAGGAGTGAAACGTGGAGCTATAGTGTTAGTCTTATCCACTGAGGAACAAAGTGTTGTGTTTTGCTGTGTTATTCTCATCACGTGGACTCACATTTAATATGCCTTTTGCTCCAATGCTTTAGGAGATAACGTGCTTTACGTATTTAACAAACACTAACTCCTTATTTTATTTCATTCTTCGTACATTCCCTGTTTTTTTTAAATCTCTCATCAAATCAGTTAGAGATTTTATCTTCTAAGAAAATGCCACCACTCTATAAGCCTAAGATCAAATTAAACATATTTAATAAAGATGTTTAAATCACTTTTTAGAAGTTATCCTTTTAAGAAAACACAACAGAAATACTGAATATCTAAAGTTTTAATTATTAACTCTAATTTCCAATACAAGAAAACTGGTATCTCTTTAAGTAAAAATATAAAATAGTTTATAAAACTTGAAAACGGTAAAACATAAAGAATTTAAAAATTCGAAAACAGAATTAAAAGGCTTAATCATCAAGTTTTGATATGGAAGGAGTAAAAGAATTATAAAAGAATAAAAAAAAACTCAAAAGATAAGGACATAGCAACCAGCAGTCACTAGTCATCAATATTTGCAGAGCCTAAACAACAACCAAACATGACAAATGGAACACCTTCTTTATTAACTTAGTTATTGGCCTGAAAGATAGCAGCTTTATATTCACAGTACTGTTCTATGACACAATAAAATTTACTTTCATGAATAAAATATAAAACTTTAAATATATTTTTAATCATTATAAAAACAATTTCTTTTATTTTTTTTGTATTTTTCATTCAGTTACAAAAGACTGTTTTTATTATATATATAAATTTGTTAATTATTTATATATTTAACCAAATTTTAAATGATTATAATAGACATTCATTAACATTCATGTATATGTTTTCAAAATTAATAAAATAAATATAATTACTTTTGAGAAGATAAAAATAATATAATTACTTTTAAAGAAATAAAAAATAATCACTTCAATTTTTTAGAAAAATAAAATAAAAATATAAATTCCTAAATACAATTCTTTCATGAAAAGTTATATTTAAACTTTTTTATGATAAGTATATTTAAACTTAAAAATTGTGATTACACAGATAGACTATACTAAATATGATAAATAATTTTTAAATAATTATTAGCAAAGATAATAAATATTTCGTATTTATGATATATGATAAAAAGAAAAAAGATATGAGGAACTTTGCAGAAAGTGATTCTCTTCTATTTCACACGGTGATGTTGAAGCACGTGTGGGATGGCGTGCGCATAGGACGTCTCAAGTGATGATTACTTAGAGTGAAGGCTATTGCATACTAAATAAATTACAAAATCTTATTTTTAATAATAGAATCATCATTTGAAAAAGTATAAATGTTTTGAGAAAGTGTTTTAATTTTTCACGAAACTTTTATATGTTGCAGTTTTTTATAAATATCAATTAAGAAAATTCATCATGTTGATTGTGACAAGATTTTAAAATAATTAATAATTATTTGAAAACTATATAATTAAGCTAAATATTTTCAAAATAACGTGTTAAAAGGAAAAAATAAAGTATAAAAATTTTGGCAGAGTTACGTTTCCAAAAACAATTTTCTAACTTTGATTAACAAAAAAACACGAAATGTTTTTCTATAGTTTAAATACTTTGTTTAAAATGTTTGTTCAAAATAAAATGAAACTCACTATATTATTAAGATATTTACATTATATATATTTTTTTCATTTTACACCTAATAAAAAATTTATAATTCTTGATAACCTATGAATTTTATAAAATTTGATCTTTACCGGTTTAACGGTGTTTGAATTGTAAAAATAAATAAATAAATAAAAACTGTCAAATATATGAAATAAAATGCAAACTTTTTCATATTAAAATAAGAAAAGAAGTATAATTTTGTATACAAAGACTAAACAGGAAAAAAAAAAAAAACACCAAATATAACATTGCCATAACTTGGATACTAACGACAAAAATAAATTCGTCAAGATTTTTTTATAAGCAGTTCAAACTTTATGTTATAAACTTTTAAAAAATATTTAGAGAGAGGTTAATTTTAAAGGAAGATAACACGTCTTAAATAAATTGTGAAGTCTTATTTTAATTTCTATGATTATTGTCGTTTATAAATATCATATACTTAATACTATTTTGCAGTTCTTATCTTTAGCTACCAGTTTAATACTAAAAAAGTAGTAGCTAAAACAGTAAAAATATTTTAAACTAAGATAACTATTTTAAGGAGATTATTACACAATCTTACCATAATATTTTGAAGGGCTATAATAGATAAAAAACATTTACATTCTATTTACATTCTATTGAGAGAGATTAAATAATTAAATAAATAGTATTTAAGTTCTCATTGTATAGCTTCTCATCTTTTAAACTATTTTCTTATTTTCTATTATTTTTATTTTTTTTGAAAGAAAATACAGGCGAAGATAGATATAGAGAATATTTTTTTTTAATTTTTCACTTATTCTTTATTTGGTTTCTCTTTGAAAATTTTTTTTCTCCTAAGAGAATTGGAACACTTTTAAAATATTTTTATTTATATCATTTCTTGCTTTTATATATATATATATATATATATATATATATATCGACCTGAAGTTGTAATTTTTAAATGAGTGAGTAGGTGTAGCATTTTGTGTTGTTTATAACAAGTTGTTTTATTTAATCTTTACTTTGGGATGGAATCTATCCATTTGTGAGGGAAGTGTGATGTTTTTGAAGTCGTTGGAGTTGATTGCAAGGTGCATGAGCATCAGTTGAGATATTCTCCAGTGTGATTCCTAGAATGGACGAAGAAATCAAAGATACAACACCCACAAAAGACAACCTCGTAAGTTCTCACAAAGGTGGCTCCTCAAGAATCCCTGCAGAGATTCCTCTTCGTGGTAACAATGGTTTCCATCAGGCACCCAAGAACAATAATGATGATGCTCACAGATTCAAAAAAGCTGAAGAATCTCTTCGAACTGTCATGTACTTGAGTTGTTGGTATCCTAACTAAACCCTCAGCTTCATCAAATCCTCAACAACAACAAATGGCAGGTATCATATTTAGAATCTCTGTAAATACATGAGCTTTTTCAATGTCGAGTCTCTATTATCTACTTTTGTTCTGTTATTACCAGAATGTTGGAGTGCTTATGTAACCTTTGGTATTTGTATGCGAATAGTGGTTGAATTATTATACATGGAGCGTGGAAAACTGGGTTTTCAGTATAATGCTTTAACATTTACCAAGAAAGTTGGTGACTTGTGATGGTGATTGGTGAGGAAAGAATATATTAGTGGTGGATTCTACAGTAACATTTATCCAAAACAGTGCTTTGTGAATAATAAAATGGAGTGATGGCTGAACTTGACGGAGAAAACAAAGAACATCAAAGGTAAAACAATAGCATAATGAAAAATGTCCTTTATGAAGGAACCATCCAATGAAATGAACAAAATTTTCAACTCTTATCATCTTTCATTTTCACTCATTCTTTGCTCCCATTTACATTCTTCATGGGCTCCACTACTCACTCGTTGGAATATGATTTGGGCCTAGTTTGGATCCTTAGGCCCCTATGACCAAACACGAGTCATGTTCAATTCAATATTTGTTTACAGCTCTTGGTAACTACGATTAGAAAATATTATGGACCCTTTTAATTATTAGGAATCAATATGCTTTTACTCTCATAAACTGAATTCTAGTCTTAGTTTTTAAAATGTTTTTGGCCTTTTTATTATTCCAAAGAATTGAAATATTTGTTTTTAGTTTAGTAAACTGAGAGAATTTTGATTTTCCACCTGTATAATATTTTGCCTTATTTTATTTCTCTAATCCTAAGAATTTTAGAATATACAAACTATTTCTTTTTAAGCTAAAAAATATACATTTAAGTCACCGATTAACATAACATTGCATATCATTTGAATAGTCATGCAACCTTTAGTTAGATACACAAATAATTAACCAGAAGATAAATATGGATGACTTCAGGTGACATGTAATTGAATGATAAGCACTTTCATTAATATAAACTAAAATTACTATTACTCATATACAATGATGAAAAACTCATTTAAATTTAATTATTAATAACTAACATAATTAACACATTGTTATTTGTGCCTATACTTTTTATAAAGGTAAATTTCTTAAACTGGTGTAATTTTTATGTGAAATTCTTTAAATGGTATGTTTTTTTATAGGATATGGTTAAATGGTATGTACGGGGAACACGATGTGCAGTCAAGACACATATTTCAAAAATTAATTACTTAATTGAAATAGGGAGAATATTTCACATTTTAGAGTGATTAATATTCTCCACCTATTCCTCTTCTGTTTTTTTTTTTGTAGTGTGTGCAATATTCTCCATCCTAAAATATGTAGTATTCTCACTATTCCAATTAACTTTAATCTAGTAAACTAAAATTCTGTTATCTTTTTACATGATTTCATTTAATCTTAAATTAAATTTAAATTGTGCAATAGGGTCACGAGTTCTTTATAACGATATCGTGTCTCTTATGCACGATCTATCCATACTCAGAAATAAATAAAAAAAAATACACTATTTAAGGAATTTCACATAAAAGTTACAGTTTGGAAAATTTGCCTCCCATAACATATTTATATTGACTTTTTTACCTAACTAACACCTTTTTAGTTTTTATTTCTCTCAATAACACCCTTTATTTTTTATTTCTCTCAATAGCACTCTTTATTCTTTAATTCCTGAAATAACACTCTTTTATTTTATGCAATAACACTCTTTTTTTTTTGTAATAGTTATTAAAAATTGTGATTATTAGTTTATTAAAATTAAGATAAAAAATAATGTAAAAATAATTAAATTCAAATTAAAAAAAGAATATAAAGAAAATAAAATTAAATATTTTATAGGTTTTTAAACTAATTAATTATAATAGGAAAAAATGATAAATTATTTATTTTATATTTTATAATAAATTTAAATTTGACATAATAAATTACATTAAAATAAATTATAATAATTTTGTGATTGTATTTTTATATTAAAATTGATATTGGAAGAAAAAATTATAATAAATTATAAAATTGTTATTTTAATTAAAATTTATATTTTTAGTTTGTTTAAAAAATATCTAAATAATTAATGGCAAAAATCAAATAAAAATTTGATAAAGATAAAATTTGATTTTTGATAAAGATAGAATTTGGTTTTTGATAGTGATAAAATTTGATATTTTGTTAAAGATGTCATTTGATTTTTTATAAAGATAAAATTTGATTTTCAATAAAGATGTAATTGATTTTTTGATAAAGATAAAATTTGAGTTCTGATAGACATAAAATTTATGTTTCATTTCACACAAAGTATTTGGTGTACCATTAACTAAACTATTTAGTGAATATATGATTGTTATATATTTTCCTATTTATGATATTAAACGTGTATTGCATCACTTTAATAATTAATAATTTTTAAGTAATAAACATAACATTTAAAAGTAATTCATAAATAAATTAAATTTTGTTTAAAATTTTTAAACCATTTAATTAATATTTATTTGAAAAAAATACTTTAACAATTTTATTTTATTTTTTCTATTAATTATTTAGATATATTTTTAACAAATGAAAAATAAATTTTTAATTCAAATAACAATTTTATGATTTATTATAATTTTTTTTCCGATATCAATTTTTAATACAAAAATACAACCAGTAAATTATTATAATAAAATACAATCACAAAATCATAAAAAAGTAATAATAATTATAATTAATGTAATGACTGTATATTAATTAAAGAATAAAAAATAAAAAAATATTGTTTCAAAAATTAAAAATGAAAAATACAATTGAGGAAAATAAAAAATAAAAAATACTATTGAAAAAAATAAAAACTAAAAAGGTAGTAATTAGATAAAAAAAAGTCTATTAGTAATGTAAGTGGACAATGTTAAATAAATATATATTATAATACTATTGGATTTGTGTTTGTCTTGATATGCCCCCCACCAAACCAAATCATTATCATTTAATAAACAATGTCACACAAACACTCCCAAACTACGGGTACAAAATTATAATATTATGGGCTTGAGGCAAAACCATGTGCAAAAGGCTTGCAATAATGCAAGTGGCAGCAGCCAGAAATAATTAAAATATGCAAATTCAACCAAAGGCTCTCTCAGCTGTATGAAGACAAAGGAGAATCATTAAAGACGCTATGTCAATGTGGCACCAAAGATATGGAGAGTGAAGAAAAACCACCTAGTACAACCAAAATAGCATCCGGTTTTTCTCCTCCAAGCCTCCATCTTTAATCTATATAAGCACCAAATCACACTCACAGTTAGTAACTTCAACTACTCATATCACAATACACAATAAAAGATAACTTAATATGTGTCGTGGAGCTTTGGTGGTTGCAACCACTGTTGGGGTAGTGGAGACTTTGAAGGATCAAGGCTATTGCAGAATGAACAACACACTGAAGTCTGTGGCTCAACATGCCAAGAACCAAATAGGGTCAGCAACTCAGGCCAAGAAACAGGCTTTTCCTTATTCTTCTTCAGCAGTTTCAAATAAGCTGAGAGAAGAGAAGAGAAGTAAGGCAGAGGAGTCTCTTAGAACAGTCATGTATTTGAGTACTTGGGGTCCCAATTCTTAGACTTAGAGCATTATGATTAGTATCAGCATGTAATATTGGCACCAATATATATGATACGTGTGATTTCATTTTTTTAGATTCCTGAAGTTTTGGTTGGTGCCAATGGAAATATTTCTTACAGATTCTATTTCAAAACTTTCTTAAAGTGAGTCTCAAATCAAGATAAGATGTCAACACAATCTAATTTATTTAACCAACACCATCCTATGCTATATGCCTATGTAATTCCCAGCAAAAGCCTACTATGGGTTATATATATTTTTACAGAATATAATCCTATCTTATTATGAAACTAATACCTATCTTAAATCACACAGGTGTTCATTCTGGCACTAATCACTTGTGATAAGTGTGACATGATTTTTTGGTAAGTAAAATGAAAAAAAAGTTTTTACACCTGGGGGTTGGATAGAAGAGAAAGATATTTCTTTTATCCAAAATAAACCCAAAAATTGATAGATGTAATAATGAGGCACTGGAAAATAAAAAGAATAAAGAAATGTAAATGAACATAAAAATTGAAAATAAAGAGTATCCTATGTTTCCCATAGTTTGTTTTTTTTATCCAATATTAGAATAAAATTAATTTAAAGTTTGTTAGTTCATTATAGAAATTGATTTGCACATAACTCTTAAATCATGAGCTCTTCAATTGAAATATAAGGAAGAAAAAAAAAAAAAAAAAAAAAAAAAAAAGGGAAAAAGAAAATAAAAAAAAAAAAAAAAAAAAA
>Ga0209489_101787_pt1 | contig 44155 bp, 17 predicted proteins | sample SiratrowhiteBW_FD_187527 | JGI IMG/M metagenome (GOLD analysis project Ga0209489, IMG submission 187527) | Root nodule microbial communities of legume samples collected from California, USA - Siratro white BW (SPAdes) (version 2) | ecosystem: Host-associated > Plants > Roots > Nodule | place... | reverse complement strand
ATATATTCGAATAATTAGTACACTTGACATATTTAAATAATTGGTTATACAATAGGACTTTTTTTTTTCCTATATAGGCGAAATTAAAAAAAAAACATATTTCTCAAATAAAACCCATATTTTGTTTTTTAGACTAGATTAATTTATTCTGCAAGTTTAGAATTCAATTTTTGGAGGTCAAATTCTCCATTGAGTTCTATGCGCTTAAAAATAGGTTAGAATTGAGTTTCTCAAATACAGAATTTTTTCAATGTTGAAAATTTTTTTAAAGGAGTTTTTAATAATACATTGAAAAGGGTGAAATTATTATTAAAAAATAATTTATATCATAAATTTGGTGATAAAAGTTGAAAATTATTAATACTAAAACTAAAACTGAAAAGTGTAAAAATAACAAATTATTTATAATTTGTATGGATAATTATTTGATGTAAAATTTTTTTTTTATATATACTGAAGTATAATAATAAATTTAGTTAATAATGTTTGAAAAAACATATAAATAATACATATATAATTTCTAATTAATGAAGAAAAATATAATATTTAGTGATGATTAATTGAGATTTAATTTATGTGAGTTACGTGTTTATGAGAAAATACATAAAATTAATAACACAATTATTATTAAAATTAAAAAGCGGTTAGATCTAAAGATTCTTAAATGTATGGATATTGTTTTTATGAATTATCACACATTTCATTAAAAAAAAATACATAAAATTAATAACATAATTATTATTAAAATTAAAGAGCAGTTAAATCTAAAGATTTTTAAATATATGGATATTGTTTTTATGAATTATCACACATTTCATTAGGAGAAAATACATAAAATTAATAACACAATTATTATTAAAATTAAAGAGCGGTTAGATCTAAAGATTCTTAAATGTATGGATAAAATTCATTAGGAAAAAATACATAAAATTAATAACACAATTATTATTAAAATTAAAGAGCGGTTAGATCTAAAGATTCTTAAATGTATGGATATTGTTTTTATGAATTATCACACATTTCATTAGTAACGTACCCAGGCGAGAGGTGTTTCGTCCTGGCGAGAAAGTATTTTCGCCCAAGCGAGGGTATGGTCGTTAAGGCGAAAATGACCTTTGCTCTCTGGACCAATTTCGCTTAAGCAAGAAGATTTTCGCTCAAGCGAGAGGGATTCTCGCTCAAGCTAGAAATTTTCGCTCAAGCTAAATCCCAAAGAAAAAAAAAAATTTGGCTTTCTATTTTGATTGATTGATTCTTTGGTAATGTAATGTATGGATTTAACAAGATAGATTAATTTATAATTCAAATTTAATTGTATTGATAATTTAGGAATTTCTTTTTTCTTTTTTAGATTGAGATTGAAAGTGAATGAATGAATTAGTAGATATCCATGTTATGATGCAATATTAATAGAGTATTGATGAAGTTGGTAAAGGCCTAGGCATAGTGTTTTCAGGAAAGAAAACACCCGTGTCTGGGTTAGTTAGGAAGTGCATTGTCTAAGGATCGGGTAACGATTGATATCTTGACTCTACTAGTAGTATGAATCAAATAGATGATTATCACTAGGTGGTGAGAGTCGAAGGAGGTTTGAACTGGGTGACTGCACGATTGATGATTGATGATTCATTTGTGTGGAGGCTGTGTGGGTTCACAGCGTGGATATGTATGACAGCTACATATCTCGAGGTCTATTCAATGCACGAGTCTTCCGGAAGTAGAGTTAAGTTTGTAGTGTGTCAGTATCTTATATTGTGTTGGTGCATGTAACTAAGTGAAAGACTTGAGTGGTGTTAATATTTGTGTTTGAATTGAAATACTCAAGTATTATTAAAAATTTGTTAGCTTACCTTTTGTTTTGTTGTACTTGTGTTTTTGATATCTGTTTGCAATGATCGTGTTTTTGACACGGGAGCAGATGGCGTTGCAGATGGGTCTGTGGAGGATCATTTGGAATGAGTGGTGCTTTTAGGCATAAGCTAAATTTGAAAAAAAAAATTGGGAGATATTTTGTAATTATGTTTTAGTAGAATTCTGAAAGTAGAATTTTTAAATACTTTAGTTTAAAGAATTATTGTATGTTGATAAAATCTTAATAATAATTAGTAGAATGTTTAGCTTTATGCATGTTATTTTTAGGGTGTTACAGTTATAGAGTTATGGATTCTACTCAATCAAATTTTTAAATAGATAGACTAAATTTGAATAATTTATTCTATATCTTTAGATTTATTATGTTTGAATATCTAATACGATTGTCTGATAATGCAAATTGCCTTAAAAATAAGTATTTCAAGTAAAGAAAACTAGTAAATTTTTCATATTTTAAAAAAGATAATAAAAAATACTGATAAATTGACTAATATAAGCATAGATAAAAAGTTAAATTTTGTATACTATATTACGTCTCATCGTTTTAGTTGGATTTTTTTCATAACAAATTTCTTTTTATATTTTAAGATGCGTTCTTTTCTTTACATGTGATTTCATTATTTTTTTATACTTTCTTTTAATAATATGTTTAATGAATTTTGAGATATCAATTAATTGAGATATCAAAAATTGTAATAATGTCTAAGATAAGTTTTATAATATTTTATAATACTTATCTTAGATATTTGGTTAGTCAAATTAAATTTAATTTCAGCATTTTAATTGATTATTTTAAATCACTTTATATAATTTTCTTAAAAAAAATCTCTTTTAAAAAAAATTGGAAAACATATCAAAATGTGGTCCGGAAAAAATCAAATTCTAACATTTTTTTGGTGTCGAGAACCGTTGTGCATATCTGAGAATTTGACCATAAGTGAGTTGTTGAATTCTAAACTTTTACAGTGAACAAGTCTAATTTAAAAAAGAAAGTCTAAAGGGTATTTTTCTAAATTAGGTTTATTTTAGAAAAAAAAAATTCTATACAAGAGTTTTGAATATTCAAATTAAGAAAATTCAATTAACCTTTCACATATATTTGAATAAATAGACGAAAATTAAATTAAGCTGTGAAAAAATTGAAATAAAAGCTTGGGTATTTGAATAAGGGACAAAAGTGTAGGTGAATTTAATTAAGTTGAAAAAAATATAATAAAAAAATTAATTTAAATTTATAAACAAAAAATAACTATGCATTTTATATTAATTACATATTTAATTATGTGACTTTTTTTATTAGCAATATGTATTATCTGTCAATTACTTTAACCTTGAGGCTTTGAGGTGTTTTGATAAATACTTGGTCCATTCTTTCTCATTTGTCCAAATTCTGAAAACATGGTTCCTTTTTAATTTTTAAAAAAAAATCAATAACACATTTATTATTTTTTTATTGTATTTATAGTCCTAATAATATTTTTAACACTTCAATTTATTGTATTTGTCAGTATTTATCATGCATGAATGAAATAACAAAAGTCAATGCAATGTTATTGAGAGTGGAGTCCACAACTGGCTTTATAAAGAACCAAGTAGTCCTTCTCCTTCTTCATTCTCACCATCATTGTTTCTTCTCTTTGTGCTTCTTCTTCTATTCTTCTTCCTTTTTGTTCCTATAACTTTCAATTCTATAGAAATGGCAACTAAGAAATGGTTAAACATAGTAGTAGATGGAAGCTCAGTCATGGCTCCACACTGGCCTAAGATTGTTTCAGAATATTTGAAGAAGATTGTTAGGTATGAAAATTCTTTCTGCTTATATATCAAAAATCATAATTTGTAATTTGTTTCATATGCATGTTGTATTTTTTATTAAAATAATATTATCTCGATATACTGACGTAGCGTTACTTTCATTTTATACCGCTGAGATATTAAAAATAATATTATTTTATATTTTATTATAAGAGAAGCTTCAGTTTTTCATTTTTCTGGCTTTACCTTCATTTTATACCGATAAGATGTTAAAAATAATATTATTCTATTATAAGAGAAGCCGGCGTTTGAAGATTACGCCCTTTCAGTTTTCGGAGATACTTTATCAGTATCCTAAAATTATCAATAATATATATCAAATTATTTATAAATTTTTATAAACATTTTTTATTATTTTTTTCTTAATTTAAACACAAATATTTTTTACTCACTTTTATTTCAAATGTATTTTTTTTCAGTTTCTTAAATCTACCTTCAAATCTAAATATATCCTTAAAAAAATGTGCTATGAATGATTCTTTGCAGCAGAGGATGAGCTTATGCATGAAGGAGGCAAAAAGTTTAAAAAACAGGAAAAAAATTCATTAAGAGACAAAAGATATATTTTTATGTGTTTCATGAATTATTGCATATCTTGTTTTTAGGAATTTAGATCTATAAACTAGTGAAAAACTTTTTTGGATCAGTGGGAAAATAGTAGAAGAAGGCAATCTTTATTTTTTATCAAAATTTCTTTATAATATATATATTAGTGATGTGTAATAATTTAAACACCATAATTATAATTTGGTTCAGTTCACATTATACAATTAGATTGCATGACAGTTGACAGAGCATGCAACTAAATGATATCATTAAAACTCATTATCTTTTTCCTAGCATTTAATGATAAACATAAAAATAAATTTATTTATGGTGTGCATTAAACACTCATTCTCTAAAAATGTCACACTAATGAATAAGCTTTATTAGAAAATAAAAATAAAAACCAAAAATCTAAAAGCAAACGTCTAAAGTGCCTTGGACAAGGAAAAAGGTGGCAGAACTTATTTTCTTTATGTATTTTGTCTTGTTGAATAATGTTATTCTTTTTGACGAAATAAAAAATCTTTATTTGTAATAAAAATTATGAAAAATTAATTATTAATTTCTTTGTCTATTGATTATGCAGGACCTTCTTTGACAACTCAATGGAAGAGGTATATTCTATAATTTTTCATATTTTGAATTTTTTTATGTGATGTGGTCTCTTCTGTAAACTTGCATAAGTGACAGAAATTTATTGATTTCAAAACTAAAACTTAAGGTTTCTTGTTTATTTTATCCTACACGTTGTATCATTCATCCAATACTTCCCTAAAATTAAAAAAAGAAATCCCAATCATATTATTCCTATATTAATGTGCTTTGTTGCGAAGATATTCCAATGTAATATGTTATTCAAAGATTTAGGCCAAATTCACCCGTAAGTTTAAAGGTGGGCCTGTTTTATACAATAATAATTAAATTTAAAGAATTAAACTAATATATTTTTTAAAAACATTAATTAAAAATCATAATTTATATTTATTTATATATTAAGTCATTAAACCTAAAATTTATATTTATATTTAATATCATTAATTAAATTTTAAAAACATATATTTAATCTTTTTAAAAAAAATTAAAATGGGACAAAATAACTAGTTGGCCCAACAAGTTAGACCATGTTAAGAAGTTCTTAGTTATTTGCAAAATAAATAAATTTTTTACATAGATTACAAATTTCTTAAAAGTATTTTTTTAAGTACATCTTCACCTCAAATTCGTCCTTGTTTAGAATATTTTAGTGCCTTTTTGTTTGCAAAATTTTGTCTAGTTTCCAAATCCAAAATATAGTTCTTCCCTTACAATGATTCATTTGTTTACAGGAAGATAATGAACCAGCATGTGAAGTCAGTCTAGTCATGTATAATTCTAACTCCAACACAGGTATTTCATTTTGTTTACATATTTTTTATAAGATATTTCTTTTTATTGAATTCAATTTATAACAACTTTATAATTATTGAAGATTTCACATTGAATAGATATAAAATCTTTAATAGTTTATAATTTATAAATGGTTGTAAACATATAATTTTGTAAAGTTTAATTAAATTTAAATAGCAGAAATTTTATTATTTCTGTATTTTGTGTGTGCAGGGTTAGATATCCAATATATTCATTGGACAAGAGATGTGAATTATTTTCTAGACATTCTTCCATGGTTAGCTTTTAATGGCGATAATTTAAACCGACATGCTATGGTGCAAGGCCTTGCAGAAGCCCTTGTGGTATGCATATCTCAACACATTCTTTGTTCACTCCTTATTCCATTGTTCATTTTACTATTGCATAATGAAAATTAACACAATCATGGCCTAACAGATGTTTCCAAGGCCTTCTAATGTAATGACAGCACAAGACTACTATAATGCAGAAAGACACTGTATTGTGGTAGTTGCAAGAGATCCCTTTCCCAGGAAAATGGTAGTCTCTGTGCCTGAGATTACTAAGGGAGGAACCATTGCCACACAGGCACATTATGTCAATGCTGATTTTTACGAGGTGGCAGAAATGTTTGGTCCAGTAATGTCTTCAAACTCTGTTCTTACATTTTTTTTTCTGCATGGTGTAGCTTTCTGTTTATACTCACTATGTTCATGTTACTACACGCAGCTAGGAGTATCCCTATCAATAATATGTCCAATGCAACATCCAATCTTTGGAGTGATCTTCAACATGGTAAAAGTTCATCTCTCAAATCATTAAAACTTGTGCAGTGACCAACAACAAGTCCTATGATTCATCAAATTACCAAGCAGAAAATTATGCAGATGTGTTAATTTAGCAGAAAATTATGCAGATGTGGTTGGCCAATGAATGACTATGATGTGGTGCTGCTAAGTTTTGGTTAGTATATAACTGTGTTTTCCTTGCTTTGTAGGGGAATGATGGTTCTATACTATCAACCACTCCCATCACCAAGATTAGTATGGATCAATTTACTGTGTTACTGTCAAGAAAATTTAGGGAGGCACATGATGCCTTCCGAGGCAAAAGAGCAATGGATCCACGCACAACACAAGAATGGGTTGAATCAATGAAGAGAACAAATGTTACTCGATTTCCCATCAATTTTGCTAATCGTCAAGGTTCTCTCTCTCTTTCTATATTGTGTGCATTTGAATAGCATATAACAATTCAAGAAATTGTGAACTCATTCAGTCTCATAAGATTATATTAGTTCAAGTGTTTTGATTATATTTAACTTACTTGATCTCTATGTTATAATGGATTATTTGTTGTTAACTTGTTATCCAAGTTGTTTTTGTCCCAAATGGCTAATGATTTAACATTCAATTATCCACAACACCAACTTTCACAGCTGGAGAAGGGTCATCAAGAGGACCAGTTGGAGGTATTTCAGAGAACTATTCAATGTTCTCTCATTCATCATTCAATGTTCGACCAAACTCATCATCAATGCTTCCTTATGCTACTAATAGTGGTGGTGGTCATCAACATTTGCCCTTTCAACAGACCAGGTTTGGTGCATTTGGTAGACCTGCATTGGGATCAAGCACTTGGGCTCCTTCTGCATCTGCAACACCTCAATATAATCTCACTAATGTTGTGCCTTTCTCACCATATCTTTCCCATTTTCAACACTACTTGGAAGCATGGGAGGTAAGCTGATTAGCTTCATCTTTCCACATGATTAAGACCAACATATAATTTCATATTCTGATAAATTTCTGCACTATAGTTTATCTTTGTTATCAATAGTAAACTTACTTAATAGGCAAATTTATATCAAATTAATGTATATGATCTTCATATTAAATGTGTTCACAGACTTTCACAGAATTATTGGTTTACAATTCTCTTTCTCTTATGCATCTCTAGGGAAATTTGGTTGCAAATATTCACGGGAATCGCTCCTCCTTTCATATAGCAAAGGTACGATAGACTCCATTTTTCTAGACCTTGAACATCAAGTTTGTTAGATGAGATCAAAAGTGATTTATGTTCTATTTTTTAGTAAACAAGATTCTAATGATTGTGTCAATTCGCTAAATAACTGATTTTTTTCTCCTCTTTCTACTTATGAAACAGGCTCTCAAAAGAGCAACATCACCCTCAATGTAAGTGTATCCTCCATATATTCTTAGTCCTAATCTTTTTTAGATTTCCCTGATCAGATTATAACTAGCAATGATTGAAAGTTATTTTTTTCATTGCAGGCTTACTCAGGATTGGCCTAGTAGGCTAGAGATTATCCTATATTTCAAAGTGAAAGCTTTCAACCATACGATCAAGTAACTTGAAGACACAATGCTATTATATGCTATTGCTATTATTAAAACTAATGCTTTTGTGCAGAAATATGATATATTCTGCAATTACATTTAAATGCAGGAATTATAATGAGCCTGTTGATTATGTGTTCTTCAGCGTAATGCATTTCAATAATCTTGACTTGTACGAACATCTGAAGAACCAAAATCTGGTCAGTCATCTATACCTGTAACAAGTTATTTGTCAATTTACTACATCTTTATTTTTAATCCAAAAACATTAGTTTGGATTTTAATAAAGAAAAACAAATGATAAATTACTTTTATTAGAGCATAAGTACTTTATCTAACTCTAATGTAAAGATTCCATTTTCTGCATGGTTTTGGTCCTCCTAGAAAAAGCAATAATCTATTCTAATCTTATTTATATTTGTGCAGTGTGCCAAAATTCGTCTACCTTCTCAAACTGTGATTGTATCTGCAACAGAAAGCAAACATCACTACGTAGGAACTATTTTCCATGGGGTGAGTCTAACATCAATAATTTTTCAGATCATTGTTTTCCTTTTAAGTTTTGGTCTAAACATGTAATTATGAGCATGCTGAAATTTGTTGTGCCTTTATAAATATTTGAGTTCTAACTAATGAACAAATGACAGGATGCTGTATTTGTTGAACCATGCACATGACTTTGAAGAGAAGATTGAAGAGTAAGTTGAAAGAGTTGTGTTATCCCCAGGGACCCGTTGGCTTTAGCAACAACAATATCTTTAGTGAGTGATTGCTTCTTAATCGTTCTTGATATAGCTCTTATTTTATTGTTCCAAAAGCTCCAAATTTCACGTATTCCACTTTCCAGAAAGGGTAATGCATAACGCTCAAGGTTCAGGATTAGAGTTCTAGGAATATAGATAAGATAAGTGAGTTATTCTGTTATAATTCTATAACATAATTAGTTAAGAGGATATCCAGTTCTTGTTGTTACTTGGTGAACCTTATAGTACAAGTTTCATTTTGTGGAAACTAGAAGAGCATGCTTCTCTTCACTTCTCTTAGTTTTAATAAAAGTTAGCTTAGTTATGAATCTGCCAAATTTGTTTTGATGGTTTCATATGTAACTTCAGATGTTTGGCAAACTAATGATTGATAACTTTTTCAATTTGACAAACAGATTATGGATTATGAGATATGGATTTATATTTGTTTAAGTCTAATAATTGTCTCGTTTGGAAACCAGATCGGTTATAGGATTTTTGTAAAACTCTACAGTTTTTTTTCCTAAATTGCATGTTTAAGCCGCTAATTAATCATCTTAAAACACTAAATAGATTTTACGCCTTGGGATAGAGTATTTAAGTTATTGAATTTCAATCATCGATTATTCTTTTAATCATATCTTTAATTCTTGTTTTCTTTTAATTCAATTGCCTACTCAAACCTTTCTTATTTCGTTGCTATTTTAATTAATAAAAGAATCAGATATTTTTCTGTTCCTATTGTATTTGACTTTACTTTTCACTATACTAAAATCTTACCTGAAAATAGGTTTTACCATACCATCATCGAACTACCATTTAAATTACGAAAGAGTTGCGCATATTTAATCAATAAATTTCACTAATTACTTTTTTCTTCATATTACACTTAAATCCTATTTTTCAAAATTCTTTACAATTTTCCTCTTGATTTTAAAAATATTACATTGTCATTCAATTTTACAGTACAGATGCATCTCAGTAAATTTTAAAAGCATTACACTTATATAGAAAATAAGGACATCACTATAAAAATAATATTACATTATAATTATTTTTACATTACCCATACATTTTCTTCTGTTAAAAAAAAAAGTATACTTACATTCTTATATAAATAAACCATTACAATGATGTAAAGCAAACAGAAGAGAGGTAAGTATTATTTAAAAAAAAAATAAGATAATAAGGTATGGTAATATTTACTCCTAACCAATCAACTCCTTTATTAAAAAGACACATATGAACACATAAAAAAACTGAAATATATATTGTTTTTTTTTCTTATTTTCATTAATAATATATTAGTCATTGTATGGAGGCTTTTGCTTCCTATAAAATGATCGCATTTTTTTTCCATGCGTTTTTCCTTCATTGTATGCAACCATCGTTTCCACCACCACCATTGCTATTGTTACCCTATCACGGTACAAAAGAAGAAGGAAAAAAAAAAAAAAAAAAAAAAAAAAAAAAAAAAAAAAAAGCGAAAAAAAATGTTCTATAAAATTCATTCAAAAAAACACATTTTAGAAGATATTCTGTATGTTTTGAAAAGTTTGTTCAGAAAACTTTATTTCAAAAAACTTGTCCGAAACGTATTTCGTGCATTATGAAAATTTCATCTTAAAACTTTTGTTCCAGAAATATTATTAATCTTAGAAAGCGTGTTCCAGAAAAAATATCCAAAGCAAATAATCTATATGTCACTTTTAAAGAAAGGTAAAATAATTATTTTAAAAATTATGGAGATGCGCCAAGAAACTGTGGGGTACATTAAAAAAAAAAAAAAAAAAAAAAAAAAAAAAAAAAAAAAAAAAAAAAAAAAAAAAAAAAAAAAAAAAAAAAAAAAACCTTACAAGGAACGATCTATGAAAGAGTTATTCTTCCTGTACCTTTCCTGGATCTCCATAATTTTGATACATTCTAGTAGAAAAAAATTAAAATAACCTTTATTTACGGTAACGAGATTCAATTTTTTTTATAGCACAACTCACAGTATAAAAAGATTATAAATATATTATAGGTTGTATAATTCGTAATGTATCTGCAATATTTATAATTTTTTTTATTGTAGATTGTAAAATCTGTTAGTATGATGTAATGGTATGTTAGTCTTACACCTTATAAAAATAATATTGCTAAAATTTTAAGAATTCTGATTGTTCCATTGTATTTTTCTATGAGATATGACTATTTTTTTTGTTAAGTAATTGAATAAAGACTTACAATAAATAAAAATCTAATGTGGAATTATTTCTGAAAATTGAAAATTGTCTAAAAATTTAATTAGAAATACATATTTGAAAAAAAAGAGTTAGTAACGCATAAGAAAAAAAAAACGAAAGTCAATAGTAAAATAAAATAAAAAAGTAAAAACAGAAGAGAGGACGTCTTATTTCTCACGAACAAAATTGCCATCTTATTAGAAAAAATAATGTCCGTAAAAATTATTCAACTCTTAAATATAAATATTGTAATTTGTATACACAAAGGTAAAATAGAAAACAGTGTTAATAATGGAACAGAAATAACAAATTAAAGACTTGTTTTTTTTAACAAACCAGGTATTACTAAATTATAAACCTTGAAATCTCTCACAACAACATTGTAAATAAAGGCTTCATTTATAGTTAAAAAATCACATTTACTATGATTTCTTAAAAGTATATTTTTCTCAATAAATTAAATTTGTCGTTTTCAACTTTAATATTTTTTTAGCCTTTTATAACTTTAACCCAACTCAATTCGACCCGTGGTGTCCCTGGTCCAAAAAAAAAAAAAAAAAATATATATATATATATATATATATAGAAAGATTAATTAAGTACTGTCCTTTATTTTCTGACTTTGGACTCACATTTTGGATATTAATTAATGTTTTATTCATCAAAAAATTTCTATTATTTACATGACTAAACGTTTCACGAGGAAAAGTTGATGGAGTCGATTTGTCTGTGGGCTGTGGCAACCTTGTAACAATATATATAATGTTTAATATATAATATGAATAATATTAAAAAAAAACTTTGTACATTGTAACTATTATTTGGTTGGTCAAGGTTGTTTTTTAACTAATCATGCAAATTTTGGTTTAATCTAATTTTTTGCATCTTTTCTTGGCTAATCTTGTTTACTATTTGAATCATCACAATCATCTTAAGTCATTAGCTACTTCTGTAGTCAATGATAAAGAGACAAAAGCAGCTTTTACTGAAGGTTTTGAAATTAAAAATAAAGCAATCTTTATTAATCCAAAACAAAGTTAAAAATCATTGTATTAGCTTTTTATCTTATTAGGATCTTTTACCAACATGTTAATTGTAAAATAATTCAACAAATTTCTTCAAATGACATATTTTCTCGAGCTTTTCTTTATTTGGAAAGTTTTATTGTATAAAAGATTTAATTACAAACTTGCTAAATCACTTTTGTTTTGAAACTTCTCAATAAGTTCTATTAATTTAACCTACAACCATAAATTTATAGGTGTACCAACACACTTAATGATGAACAAGTAAATGTTTTATAAACACTAAAATCTCTCTTAGTTATCCACAAAAATGAGATATTTGAATTTTAATCTAACATAGTAAATGTTAAAATAGCCTACTATACACTCTTTTAATATCCTATTTGGTCGATAATTAATATTTAACTAACATATTAAAAATCATATTTTAATTATATTATATATACTTCCTCATATATTTTTTACTATATACATACATATATATATATATATATATATATATATATATAATATGAAAAATAAAATAAAATATTATAATAATATATAATATAAGTGTACTAAAATAAAATAAAATGAAGAGTGTGACGTTGTATAAATCTTAAAAAGTCTACTAAATTTATTGTTAATATTTAAGTGATTGTGACCATGTAGACTTATGTTGAATTTGTTTGGTCTTCATCTTAGGTAAACTAATTAAATAGTTTTAATTTCAATCATTTACTTGGATGAACCTTTATTAGGTATCTTGTCTTTAAACTATTTATTCTTTAAACATTATATTTACATATAAAGAGTCAAAGTATTTTAAACGATACTTTTTAACAATTAGATTTAATTTATAAAAAATATTGATAAATCTTAACTAATAATTCTAGAGAGTCAAAATAATATATTTAAATTAAAAACAATTTTAATATCTAAATTTAATATAAACTGTTAGAGTTCATTATTTTAGTTTTTTTATTTTTTTTCTGTCAATTAAGTTAATGAACACAAATTCTATGCAGTTTGTGGTATATGCTTTATATCATTATATTAAAAGCTAGTGTAAAATACTGATATTGATAGATCATGAGGACAGTGCAATGTAAAACACAAATGTAGGCAAAAGAAATTGTTTGGGGAAGAAGACTGCAAGAGATGTGACAATTTTGATGTGAATGAACCCTGCTTGGGTCAGATTTAAAATGGTTTTATTGTGTTTTAGAACCTGTCTCAAAGTTCGATATGGTGAAGGTAAGAAATAGTCAAGCAAAAGTTAAGATACGTAAGTCTCGTAATGTTGATATTCAAATAGCTATTATGAACTAGCATCACCTTGTGTTCAAGAAACAGTTAAGTAAAGTAAACCTTTTATATGATAGAAAATATTTTGGGATGACGACTTGTGAGCAACCTTTAAAATGATTAAGAACTAAAATGGATAATCAAAAGAAAAAGAATGTAACCAAAAAATATGAACAAAATGAAAAACAATTAAGTTAGGAACTAACTTATAATCAGTAATCATAATCATAACAGTAGTCTTATAATAAAATCAGATGCAGGTGTAGCATTAGACACAAGCTCAAAAACATCATTAATTTTCTTAACTGAAACCTTCAGTGTCAACTGCAAAACAACGACAACAACCTTCCAATCACAACGAACATTCCAATCACTTCTAGGATGTCATAGAATACAAGCCTCTAATGATCATTTCCTGAAGAAATTTTTTTGCCTTCTGAATCTCATTCTTTTCATAGAGTGCACAAATCATTACTTTAAAAGTTTCAGCATGGGGCATGCAACCATTGTCTTTCATCATAGACCACAAGTTCAATGCCTCATCAAGCAAATCCCTTTTACATAAATCATTGATCATAACAGTATAAGTGTGTACACTAACACGGTAGCCTTTAGTCAAAAAATCTTGAAAGATCTCCTGAGCATCGTTGAACCTATTTACTTTCCACAACCCATTCATAAGTGATGTGTAAGCGTGCTCATCCGGCACAATTCCCTTCTCTCTCATCTTCCTAACTAATCCAATTGCCATGTCTACATAACCTTCTTTGCATAAAGCCACCACTAAAGAAGTGTAAGTCATTCCATCTGCACGTTCATTCCTATCATGTATCTCATCAATCAAAGCCAAAATACAAGAGATTTTCCCATCTTTCCATAAACCATCAATAATTTTGTTGTATTTGTAAATTACCACTTTTAACTTTGATTCACGGATTATGTATACTCCATGTTCCTCTGCTAGAAACTTCTGATAAATGTTGAATGCCACCTTGTCATAAAAGTTGCATGCTTCCTTGAATTGACGCTTACGATGCAGATCTATGATGAGTCTACTTAAGATTATGACATCAGGTTCATAACCGAGTTTGAGAATTTTGGAAAAAACAGAGAAAGCGAGGGTAATTTGAGATAATTGGCAGAAAGAATTGATGAAAATGCGAAAAATAACAATGTCACCGTGAATCCCTTTGAGCTCCATTTGCTTAAAAAGAAAAGTAATAGTGCTTCATCCTCTTCATCCTCTCAAGGGATCCCAAAATCTTTCGAAATTGGAATAGGGGTGGAAGAGGGCGCATTTCAAGCATGCGATTGAATTGAAAGACAGCGTGCTGAACCTCATCCTCAACTACTGGAATCTGAAAGTGAGAGTGAAAGAGGGAATTAGGGTTTCTAAGAGAACGACGAAAATTGGAGATGGGAGAAGAAAGACAAAACTTCAAACTTCTGGACAGTGACATTGTTTGGAATGAGGATTTGGAACGGAACATGATATTAACTGCTAAGATACTAGATTCGAGGTTGTTATAACAAACCACGTAGCATCAACTGTTACAAAATTCAATTTCATTTCATATTATATTATTATTTATATACGGTATCATAATATATTTATAATAATTTAAGAAGAATATAAATGTGATATAGTTACTGTTATGAAAAACAGAATCTGTATTTTAAAATTCCTTTAACTAGAACTAGCACAGAACCAGTGAAAATGTCATTCTAAATGTGATGATTTTGTTGTCCTAATTGGTAATCCCTTTTCACAATCTAAATTCTAAAATTTTGATTAAAAATTAACACATTATTATCATTGAACAACAAAATATGCATATAATTACATTTTAAATAGATATTAAAAATAAATCTTTTAACGGAAAACAAGCCCAATGAAATAGGAAGACGAGAAGCCCACCGTCTTTTAGAGTGTTTCTTCCTCCACCTCACTATTGACTTCCTAATTATACATTTTCATTTTAATCTCGAAAAAAAATAAAAATAAATTTTATTAAGGATAACAAGATTCAATTTTTTTTTATTACACAAACGAAAAAATTATAAATTATATATTACGGGTTATGCAAATTAGCAATATAATTTTTTTAAAATATATTACGGGTTATACAAATTATAATATATTTTAAAAAAAATTATTACAAACTGAAACTGTACAACTCAGTACTAATATATTTATAACTTTTTTGGATCTGGCCCATAAAAAAAGGGCCTGAGACAAACTAAGTCCTAAATTGGCACACTAAACAAGACAGTGTCTGCACTCCTTTGACCATATCACTACATAGATACCTTAATTTTGTTGTGTTGAACAAACCAGACACAGCGATGGGAACGGTTTGCTGCATCAACAAATTTGCTAGTTTGAGCTACGTCAGATCACGGCCCTTCTCTTCACTTCTTCCCTCTCACTCTTTTCCCTCCACAACTTCCACTAAGTTCAGCTTGGCCTCTTCTTTTTCTTCTTCTGCCACATTCTCTCTCACATGGGAAGATGTCATTGCCATATCTTCATCTCAAACTGACACACAAGACCGCTCTCGCTATCTCCAAGGCTTCTTCCACAAAGTTCAACTATGCAATCGTGGTCCTGTAAGCTCTTTGCATGTTCTCTTTGCTTCCTTGGAAAACACAAACAGTGAATGAGTGAAGCAAATTTCATATATAGAGACACCCAATTGCTTGTTTGTGCATCATACCCTCTCTTTTACCGTAAAGTTATCTTATTTTCGGTTTTTGAGTTATGGGTCTGGCTAATTTTAAGTTTGTGGGTGGGTGGGTGAGCCTTTGCGAATTTGGTTTGAGTGCTATTGATTTTACGATATTGTTTTTTAATGGAATTGATTTTGGACTGAAACGATTACGTTAGTACTAAAATTTAGTGTTTAGCTGTTTTAACTCAAAATCAATTGTGGACCGCACATGAGACCAAATATATGAAAAGTTATCTTAATTCATGATAGCGGATATTTAACGTGATTTTAGATGACTTAAAGTGAAACCGAGCATGCATTAGATTGTAGTATACACTTGTTTTTGTTTCTGTCAATTCAACTTCGTTGGTGCAATCGAGTTTAATCATAGTCTTTGTTGTTTTGACATGGAACTTGCTTATAGGAGAAACAATCTGAGTTCCTTCCGTTTGTCATCGAGGACCACGTTGTTGGATTCATTCACAACGGGTAAGTTTACTTCAATTCTATCTCTTTTTTTCCTTGTAATTCTCGTCTCTTGCATGGTTATTTGTGATTGTCTCATTGATTAACCTTGTTGGGTTCTGACTGATCCATGTAGTCGATGTGGGATAAGGCTTCTTGTTGCTGTTGTAGTTGTTCTGATTTATTTTCATGACATGAACTGCTGCTCCTGCACCTTAGCTAATGATGGTTGCAGGTTTATTGGTTAAACATGAACAAATTCAGATTTGTGGAGCATTTGAGGAGCTTTGGCGATGTATTTGTCTTCCCCAAAGGAAAATACATTGGAGGACCCAATGGTGACTTTGTTTCTTTGCATCCAATGCTGAAGACAGCTGAAGAAAGAACCAGTGCCGTTGGATATGTAGTAGAGCAGTTGGGAGAGGAGCGGATTCCAGGTATACGGAACGAGGTATAAAATGTGTAGAATGTTATATTTTGTCATTCCTCTGTGCCTTCCTAATGCCCAAGTTCCTATCCTATGTCTGTTGTCCATGTTTTTTACCAGCTTTACCCTGTGACATCATCCTTTGGTGCACCCATTTTCTTTTCATTAGAGCGTGCAGCAGCTCCTTATTTCGGCATAAAGGTACACCGAGATATTTCTTGGCACTTTATTTCAACACTTGTTTTCTGTACTTTTTGTAATTACTGCAATGCAAATGTTTGAAGCCATATATTCAGCAGCGTGTACACTGTGAATTCTGCTCTGGCCTTGTGTGCTATCATAGTTTACACTGTTATTTCTACTCTTCTAAGCATATTTAGCGCAATTGATCATTTTGGAAGAAACTTGATTTCTGGCCTATTATTCATTGCTAAATTGTAATGGAACATTGAACTTACTTTAGTTGTGTGGAGTTGAATGTTACCAATTTGCAATCATGTGTTGGCATCATTTTGAAATCATCTTCCAGTTTACGTCCTAAAGCTCTTGTTGTTCATAACTTTTCGTCCTTAACCTGTATTTTGGTATCTTAATTCCAAAGCTCTTGTTTTAACCCTTGTCTTTGTCGTCAAAGATTAGGCTTATGGAATCCATATGAATGGCTATGTTGAGGTGGATGGGCAGAAGCACCTGTGGATAGGAAAGAGAAGTGACACAAAACAGACATATCCTGGAATGCTTGATCATCTAGTTGCAGGAGGACTGGTTTGTAGCTTCATTTTTCTCTGTTCTGAGCTTAAACATTCTCTCCAACATCACTATTACCTTTTGTGTGAGTCATTTTTCCTCTGATTAGGAACTGAACAGTGTTAGCAATGTGTAACCACTGAATAAGCAAATCATTGTGTAGGATCCATTTACTATTAAATGTTTCCTTTAGTTCAATATATTATCATCAAGTTCCTTATTTAATTGCTACTGTCACAGCCACACGGTATTGACTGTCAGGAGAATGTCATAAAGGAATGTGAAGAGGAAGCAGGAATACCTAGATCTATCTCTGTCAAGTAAGTTACTAACCTCATACTAAACTCTTCCTTCTCCTACTCTAGTGCATGAATTTTAATATGCCTTTGGGATGGTCGTTTTACTGAGTGTGTGTACTATTTTACTCTTTCCAATCATTAGTCAAAATGAAAGATTTCAAATAAGTGGTACACTTTCCTTCTGTCTAATTCTTTTTATTGCTGCTTTCACAGAGCCATACCTGTAGGGGCTGTTTCATATATGGACATTGATGGGTATAGATACAAGAGGGATGTTCTGTTCTGTTATGATCTAAAACTTCCAAATGATTTCATACCTAATAATGAAGGTAAGCCTTTCATGTCCTTCAATTTTGCTGTTGTTTGTTTTGTTCTATCCGTACCCTGCTCACCTTGCTCACCTTTTTTGGTCTAATACATATCAGATGGAGAAGTTGATAGCTTCAAGTTGATCCCTGTTAGGCAAGTTGCTGAAGTCATACGTAAGACACAGTTTTTCAAGACAAATTGCACTCTCGTAATCATTGACTTCCTATTTCGACATGGGTATTTGTCTACATCTTTCCTGACTATTTTTCCTGTATGCTATTATAAACATTTAATTGGAAGGAAATATTGAACGGCCTTTGTGCATTAAAATCTTTACATGCATGTAAAACGGCAATGTGATCATTGTTCTATTCTGGGAACCATACGGTGTGTATTTGCATGTAACATTTTTGGTTGTGTGCTGCTGTGGCCTCTGGACTCAAGCTTGGTTCATTGTCATTCCCAAAATTTATGGACTTTTGGTAGGGTATACACAATAGGTTTGGAATTTCCCAGGATTTGTGAATATAAACTATGAAATCATGTATTGCAAACATACAAAGTAACAAGTGAAATTTCTTTTGCAATAGTTCTCTTAAATGGGTTATTCTTGGGATGGTTCTAATGAAAACTTGATGACTATTTGTTCTTATATTGCAGATACATCACTCCTGAATATCATGGATATTTGGATCTCCTACGAAGCTTAAGGGTAGGAGATTACTCCTGACAAAAACCATCATGAGTATTCACTGTTTCAGGCATTGATATTTGTTATTGAAACTTCATAATGGTCAATTCAATACTATCTTAGAAAATCTTGGATTGGACTTTTCCAGTGATGCAGTCTTCAACTTGGATACTTATATTGTACTTCTTATTTTTGCAATAATTGGTGAGTAAACATTAAATATGTTCAAAGAATTATTCCATGCAAAATCTGACATTTAGATTTCATAAAGTCAAGATTGCGGCTGTTTGTTTTCCTTGTTGCAACCACTTGAAATGAACAAAGAAAAACGGTCCAGATCATGTATTGAAGATGAATTTGACCAATGGATAAAATAAGATTCATGTCAACACACTTGCCAGCGTACCTATGAGAAAGAGATTAAAAAAGTACATTTCCACAAAGCTAATTCACATTATTATTTCAAGAGTACAATGAATTAAGTAACACATACCACACTTTGTCCAGATATAAACCTCACACAAACTACACGTGTGTTTGGAACCACCCTCAACGTGCGTTCACTTCAACACAATATGTAGTAACTTCAGTACTAGCTAGGCTGTGAACGTAGTTCCAAACATGTACATCAACCTATATAAATGAAATCAGAAACAAGTATAACTACAATGACAAAATGAAGGAGATTGAGAATTACAAGCCAATAACACCCTTGATCACGTCAACTAGCTGAGGGCATGCAGTCATCTGAGGAAAGTGCCCTTTAGCATCTAAAACCTCCAATGTAACTTTTGCTTTAATTTTTCTCTCCATGTAAAGTGCTGCATTGAATGGAACAATGATGTCACTAGAGGTCTGAATGATGGTGCATGGAGTTTCAATTTTCTCGAGTACATCCCTCGAATCACTATAGAACACAGTCTTGGCTAAGGAGGCTGCCACACCAGCTCTCATTCTTCCCAAGGCCTCTCTGAATTTGTTAACAGATGGCTCATCATTTGAGTCCACTGCTAGTAAGGAGAAGGCATTAACCCAGTTGTCATAGTTGGTCTCCAAGTTCTGCAATAACTGCTCAACATCTGAGCTAGTAAAGCCCCCTTCATATTCATCTGTATTAAGATACCTGTATGTTATGGCAAAACGTTAGAGGAGCTTATCCTTAATATGTCTTGGGTTTGAGTTGGTTAAAAAAGCTATGATTTTTAAATCTTAGCCATGCTTAATAAAAGCTTAAAACACAGTTTTAACTCTTAAGAACATTTATTTTGTTAAGGGTATTTTCGTCACTGTTGACTTTCAATGTTTTAGGACCTGTTCGGTTTAGTATCAAAATCAAATTTTCACACTGTAGTATACGTGTTTTTGTTCTAACATTTCTGACAAAGTTGATATGAACACACATCTTAATCACTTCATAAATGTCTTCCTGTGTTTTCTTTTATATATCTCTTTACTTTAGAGGAATCAAAATTGAAACTTTTAAAAATGGTGAGAGAATATCTTTTGATCTTAAATTGAAAATGACTTGGCCGGCAAATTGGTGGTTCAAATTTGAAAAGGGCTAAGGTGTAATCTTGCAAATCTTATTTTATAAGAAGTGGAGATAATTGAAGTCTGCAAAGTGGGAAGAGAAAGTGAAGTTTTGTCTTTTTGTGTTAGTTCAGAGCTTTCTGTTTATTCTATTAACAAATTTTTTTATGGATGAAAGCAAGGTTGGTTCATCAAACACACCAGGCTGAAAAAGGTGATACCACAAGATTACAAAACAAATTGGAATCCCTCCCCCAATCCCGTATGCACCACATGTTTTGGTTGGTTCATGTTTTTTTTTTCTAAAACTTTGTAACTGGTTGGTTCTTTTTAATAGTGAAATAAAATTATTGTTTATTTGGGCCATGATATATCCTTATCTTTTACACAGTCGAAGATTGCAAGTTGCCCAAATAATTAGGTGCCTTGTTGTGTGAATAGTGTTGATTAGTTATTGTTCCTTTTCCCTCACAAATATAGATGCCTACAGAAAGTGGAAAGTCCTACAAAATTTGGGACCAAACCAAGTATAGGGATTCCCTGAAGAAAGAGAGAAAAAAAGAGTGTATATATAACTCAAGTCTAACTCCAACAACATAGAGATGATGGTATTACTAAGACAAATACTAAAAGAAATTGACAGTGGAGAATAAAAGAAAGTAAAATTATATTTGTAAAATAAATTTTAAACAATGAAGGAGAGATGAGAAAGCAAAATGAGTGTGACATGATAGAGAGATGTGTAAAAGAATATAGATTGTATGAATAGTGAATTATATAACAGTAAAAATGATAAAATTGTAAAAGAAATGCTAGGATTATAGATTTAAAAATAAAATATTGTTAAAAATATATTTACTATTTCAAACAAAACTGTCTAATATTTATATTTTTAAATATTTTAAAGTATTTAATAAATATAAAATATATGTAATAATCTTCAATCTAAAAACACCTGTTAACATAAATCCAAAAAGGTACATGAGAGAAAGCTCATAAAGAAGAAACATATATGTCCATGATTAAAGCAAAAAAAGAGAGATACTGTTTCTATCTGCAGCCTGAAGGACTTCAAACATATTCCATAAAACTTACAAGTTCAAACTTCTTCTCTCCCAAAAGGAGGAGTTGAACAGCTAGTATAAGAATTTAAGTGGCATCTACTAGATAACAAGTTTTAACCTTTAACCTCAGTATGATCAATGTAAAAGAACAAGAGCAGGAAGTTTAACCAAATCAAATGACAAAAAATCAAGTTACTTCTTAATCTTAAAAGAACATTGTAAAGGGACAAGCAAACAGTGAAATGTTTATGAAAAAGAGTTGGTCTCTGATGAGTGATGAAATCTTTTTATGGAACACAGAATAAGAAAAGGTAAGAGAAAAAGAAGATGACCTGGGAGAAGCACCAAGGAGAATAAGCCTCTTGAAGAGGTCAGGTCTGGCTATGGAGGCTATGCAGCCAATCATGCCAGCCATGGAATGACCAACAAAGTTGACAGCTTTGAGGTCCATCTGATCCATGAGAGTGATCAAGACATCAGCAAAAGCTTCCATGGAGGAATACTTCAAAGGGTCATAGAGGCTTGGATCAACAGCTCCAGAAAAGGGCCAATCAAACAGCACAACCTTGTAGTCTTCAGCAAGTAAAGGAATGATCTTGTCCCAGACTGACTGGTCTGTTCCAAAACCATGAGCAAAGACTATGGTCTCAGTGCCTAATCCTAGGCTTCTGGCATTCAAGGCAGTAGAAAGCCATGGTTTTTCTAACATCTTTGGATTGTTATTAACAACTTTGGGTTCCATAAGAAGCAAAATTAACAGAGAGAAAAGCAGTGAAAGATCAGAATGTGTGGTTTCTAGTGCTGCCTTTTGGTCTGTCTGGCCATATTTATAGCCATATAAGAAATGTTTTTTCCCTTTCTTTTTTTTTTTTATTGGTCAACATAATGAGTTGATGTAATAACACCTCATTTTTCATTTACACTTAACCACCCTCAATGTTATTGTTTTAATAATTGTTCACATCATTTTGGTATGTTTGTTGAAGCTTTTTAACCCCACTCTCTGCTATGGTTTAAGAAATTTTTGTATTAAGAATAATTATAAATATGTTATTTACTGAAATGATCTTATTTTCTCAGTAAACTTATTATTTTTATTCATTATAAATATTCATCTAATTTATTAGGATAACTTTTATATATATATATATATATATATATATATATATATATATATATATTTGACGGTACTACATTGACTTTATATTTTTTTAACTTTATTTTATTTTTTTAAAGTACATTTTTTACTTTATAATATTCATATTCTAAAATTTTAATAGTAAAAAATTAGGATCATTACATTTTATAAATAATTTTTTTTAATATTATTATTGTGGTTTCTGTAAAAAGAAAATGTGCACATAATGTTAGTAGAGTTAATGTAATATGTATAGTTTCAATAATATATATATATATGTATATATAATTCATTTTAGGACATGATTAACATGCCTCTTTATTTTTTATTGTTTTTCATCTCTTTTATCGTGTTACGACATTTTGGTCTTCTCGCCAGTATGAATCCAACAGCAGCACCTCAAGCCACCGCAAAAATCATCTCCAAATTAGTATTCTATTTTATTATTTTAGTATTTTTTATAAAAATTATATGTTATATTAATGATAATAAATTTTATTATTTAGAGCGTAGAGCTAAATGTTTAGTGTAAATTTAGTTGTAATTTAAATTTTATTAAATTTATAAAAGTTTGGCTATACATTAAATTTTATTAATTTTAACTATAGATTAAACTTAGTTAATTATATATTAGTGGTAGATTAAATTTAAAGTATGTCCTAACTAAAAGAAGTTCATGTGGAGAAGAACCGCTGTAAAAAATGTCTTCTGAATTTATTTATTTATTTATTACTTTTACAATGTTGTAAATATAATCAATATTATATATAATAATTTTCACATCGTTGACAATTAATACAATTAATGTAAGAATATCATACTATCAATTATATAATTGATCTAAAATCCAACTTAACTGATTAAGGATCTTATTTCCCTAGTATAACATCATTGTTACTCCATTTGCATGAAAAAAATAATTTTATAACCAATAACTTATATAATTATTAGACAGATAGTGAACTTTAAAAACTTGTTAATATTTAAAGGTATATAGATACAATTTCTTCTCGCATAATAAGGCGTGGAAGCGAAACAATCTCCTTCCATTTTTGGTTTGAATATAAAATAAATTTTATTTAATTTTAAATTCATTTTTAATTTTATAATTTTAAACCAAATAAAGTTTAAAGTATAAGAAAGACAGTCTAAAATATTTTTTACCACTCTGTTAAAAAAATATCTTATCACTCTTTCTTATTAGTCGAAACTAGAAAACTACAAAATTTTGTAGGTCTTACATCTTAATTAAGGAATATTCCTCTTGTTTTATAGTTTTTAATAACAATTTAATTAATAAAATAATATGCTAAAAAGTTTACTCTTGATCCTCTCTTCAAGTTTGGATTTATTTAAAAAATATCTACATTTGCTCTAGGGTATGTTTGAGTAAATTATTTTTAGGTTTAGGGTTTAGATTTATTTAAAACCCTAAACCATTAGGTTATATCAATAATTAGTCACATAATTTATTAAAATAAAATATAACTGATCCAACAAGACAATTATAAGGTCCTTTAATTACTATATAAAATTACCGGAAATTTTAAACAAAAATTAAGATAATATCTATTCACTGTATTTAAAATTACTTTTAAAAAATACAAACTTTAAGGAATAAATAATAACGAACTGCCAACAAATCACTCAAATTTAAATGTTTTAACTACAACCATAGCAATCATATCGAGATAATTTTGATTAGTAAATTTACAATATAATAAAATTTTAAGCATTGAAAGAATAATTTTAAAATTAATTGCAGTTTTAAGCAGTTTTATTATGTTCTCACCATGGATTCGTCAAAAAGCGTAATACTAGCCTCCAAAAGTGGCGATCAATTAAATAAACAGTCTAATTAAAAATATAGGCCTAATCCCACATAAATTAACACATCTTTTAAATATACTAAGGGAAATAGAAAGAATGTATGCATTTTTATCTTATTATTTTACTTTAGAATTAAAATTTATTATTTTATTAATTTATATATTTATGCATATATTAAATTTATTTTTTCATATATTTATTTATATTTTTTATTTGCTTTATGTGATATTTTCTAAATTTAAAATATTATTTAAGAAGTTTAATAAGATTAAAAATATGAAACAAAATAGAAAATAAAAGTCATATTAGATATATTATATATTGAAAATTAAAATGTATAAATAAATAAATTTTTATATACTATATATTATTATAGATAATAACATATCTAGAAGTTGTAGCACATAAGTTTACATTTTTTACTTAACTAAATTAAGTAAAAAAATTGTTATTACAATTGTCAACTAAATAACAGTTAAAGATAAATCAGAAAAAAATGAGTATAGCAAAACATAAATATTTTTTATTAATTAATTTTTTTTATTTATAGATAAAAATTTATTCATTAATACATTTAAAGATAAAAATAGATTACCATTATACAAAAAATTTAAAAAAATATAACTTAACTCTTTCACATTTAATTACAACAAAAAGAACAATGCTGTTGCATTGCACTTCTCTACTCATCTTTTTCAAACTGAGCTTTGGTCAAAAGCATACGCAAGTGCATTAAGTTGCTTCTTCATTAAATTTCGTTTTCCTTTTTTTAATTACAACTTTTTAAAAGTCACAGGCAATTTATTATGAATTTGTGTTGATAGTTGGTGACATTTATTATTTTGAATTGAAAAGTGTGTGGTATTGCAGCCAAGGTCCACATTGCAGTAAGTAGGCTCCCCACAGAAACAAAAGAAAAATCAAACTCTTCATATCTTCACTCTTTTGAATTGTCTTCTCCACAGTTCTAGCAACTATTAATATTTCACTGTTTAATCCATCAACTTTTTCAAGCACTTTCTGATGAGTTTAGTTTGAGAGGAAGAAACACAAAACAACTTCCATTCACCATTTTATCAAATACTCTCTTGCTTTATGTTCCGGACGGAGTCATTAAGCTGCTGATATAAGAGTGATAAACTCTGAAGATTAAGAGTATTTGGTTTTTCTTCATAGATTTGATAAAATTTTTAAGTCAAATATTTTTTTTCTGTCGACTGGAAAAGGATACTTGTAAAACTATTCCAAAATCAAGTTAGATCAAGTTAGAGTGTGTACATGTAAAAAATAATAAAATAATATTAAATTAGTTAACTGTTTATCAGATTTATTCTTAAATATATAATAATAATTTCTATTAATAATTTAAATTTTCACTTAATCATAATTAAAATTTGTTAAGCATATTTAGTATATTTATTTTATATATGAGATAATGAACTTGAATAATTTGTTTTTTCTATATAACAATTTTAAACTATTTCTGTTAGAGATTTTACATAAATTAGAGATAAAACTTATTAATAGTGTATAAATAAGTGCAAACCTTATCTTATATGTCAGTTTTGTAAGATCGAGTTAGACTTAAAGTTCATTTTTAATATAATATCAGAATCAATCATATTGTTGAACTTATTAGACCATCTGCTATTAGATCATTATTAGAATGTCCTTATATATAAGTTTCAAATTCAGAATTGAGAAGTCCGACGTAACAAGAATTATTGAAGATTTCATGTCAACTAAAAATAAGATCTTTGATAGAGGTATATTAAAAATAAACATTTCAATAATTTATAAGCGAATACTAATTTTACCTTACAAGTTAAAATTAAGCTATACTTAAAATCTAATTTTTAATAACTTTTTGGTGAAGAGATTATTCTCGATCTTCTCTCCTTACAATACTCATTTTCTATATACTAATGCTCCACGACAAGTTCAGAAAATGAAGAGGAAATTCTACTAACGTTAGCAGAAATTATTGGTGTATTAAAGTAATGTTTTTGCAGTATCATTCGTTGTGAAGTAAAATAATAAGAGAAGTTTATGGTGTGGTGAGTTGAAACAAAACATTAATATAAGATCCGATGTTGCAACCTTATCTTCCCCACTTGGAAGATGTCGTAGTGATGCATTGTTTAATGTGAATAAAGTAATGAAAAGGTGTTTATCGATGGAAAATGGTTGGTGGGGTGGAAGTGTTAATAAGAGAGAAAAGGCCCCATTTGTCGTGTTATGTTTATAGCGGCGTGACAGTTGGTGGAATGAGATAAAGAAAGTCCAATGCCAACCTTTTTCCGCCATTAAAACCTCCTTTTGCCTTTAATTCTCATGTCCCTACCCTACACACTACAAGACACCCACCACTTTCTTCTCAACCCTAAACACGTTCATCACAAAATCACACATTCTTTTCTTCCACAAAACCCTAATTTTTTAATGTTGCTATTTTTTACACTACAAGACACCACTTTCTTCTCTCCATACAAGGAAGGAAGCTTCCCTCTCTTTCTACCACAAATTTACGTAAATATTATTTGTAATATCTATTATAAAATATAATTTATATATTACAAAATATTTGTTTATTATAAACCATAGTTGTTTAAATATGTTTTTTTCGCTAAAATTGAGTTATGTTTCCTTTTCGGTCTCAAAATAGGTTTTACTTTCGGTCCGTATGAAGTTCCTTTTTTGGTTTTAGTCTTGTTTTTTGTATAATTCTTCTAATCTATTTTTTTTAAATCGTTATAAGTTTTTGTTTAATATTAGTTTTTTAAATAATGAGTGTTAAAAAATTCAAATATGTATTATGGGAACTAAAGTAAAAAAAAGTTATCAAAAGTCAGACAATTTCTTTAAGTATCGAAAAAAAATATGACTCTATTTCATGCAACTATTGTTTTCATTGTATTTTTTTTTTTTGGCAATTCATTTGCTTTACCTTTTTCATTTCGCATGTTAAAAAGATTTTTTTTAGAATATATGTGACGTGATTATGAAGTACAAAAATCATCAATAATATCTTCAAACTTTTGCATTAACTACAGTGACATCTTCCTTGTTTTAGAGCCTAAAGACCCCACTAAATTTATATCATCAACTACCTTTAATTGGGATGTAGATTTTTATTCTTTTTTTTTTTTCAATTTCTCTGAAGAATGTGAAAGCCATTAACAACTCAAAGTGCAAATCTTGGCTTTTTCCGATCACCTTTTTTCTTCGACCTACAAAAGTACCTTTCAGCAAAAATAATATCTTCTACTTCTCCCATCTCTTGCCACAATTAATAAACAATTTCATCTCCATTCTATTTTCTTTTGTGAAACCAAACTCTCTTTTCTCTTTTCAACATCATTCTCGTGGTTTGAGAAAGATAAGGATTGATGTGTGAGATCTAATTCAGAAATATTTATTTTTCAAGAATTTTCGTCCGTATACCTCCTTTAATATGGGAGGACACTGCACGGATATTAATTCAAAAAAATCTTAGCTTGCCGATATGTCCTCATTCATATAATAATAATTAAGCACAACTCTAAAAATATACCTAAACCATACAACAGAGAAAAGAGAATGTTACAATCTTAAAGAAATAATATCGATTCTTATAAAAATACACATATTTAACATGTTTTAATTGATAGATTAAAATAATATATAAATATTAAATATGACATTAAAAAAATTAATAGTATGTTAATTTTGTTGAAAAGGTTGATAAATGAGTTACAAACTTTATTAGGAGAAATGATATTGGTTAGAATAACATTGTTATTGGTAATGGATTTAAAATTTGTTTCTCTAAAATAAGTTATTAAATTTCACGTGAAAAACGAAGCTTATATTTTTAAATTGATTTGATACTTTGCATACAACTTCATGTCTTGGGTTACAGTTAAGAAGGTTAAGTTTTAAATCTAAATATTAGAAAATACTTACATATAACATTCGTCATCTACTTAGCTTGGTATAAATAATAATTATGATATTATTTTGAAAAATACATTTTAGATTGTTGACATATATAATTTTTTGGAATAATTTATGATGTTGTTTTCTATGCTTTTTGGTGTCCTTATGATGACAAGATAAAACTTTTATATAAAGCATCTCTTGTTTGGGATGACAACTACTGGCTTTTGTCATATCTTTTATGTAATCTTCTTAGAATTCAAAATTTGCAGAATATGGTTATAATCTAGTTTTTGGATATTCCTAATTAGATGTTACATGATTTTTCCTAACTAAATCAAAAGGTTGTTAGAAACTTTTTTTTCTTTGTCCCATAATTTGTGAGTGAGAGAATTTGATTTAGTCTAATTTTAGTCCATCTGCAAAGTCTTTAGTTATTTGGAAGATTTTATAAGGATGTCCAATGCAAAGGTGTCGCTTTGTGTTTAAGAAGCAAGAGGAAACTATTTCACACCTTTCCTTTGAATGTTTCTCTGCTAATGTTATATGGTCTTGGCTCTAATAAATATTTCCTTATTTGTTTATCGTTTATCCATCTGGTTTAATTTCTTTCTTTAAGTCTTCAGCAAGTTTTTTGTTTAAACATATTATACTATTATACTAGTTGTTGTTACTTATTCATTTAGATGATTTAGAGAAATAAGAATCATATTAGATTTTAACAAAGTATTAGCATCGATATTGTCCTTCATACTATACATTAGGCTATAAGTAATGTCTCTAATAAATTTTTACATAATTACATACTAACTTTTTTTATTTTGAAATTATTAGGTATCAACATTGGACTTGAAAAAGATATTACTTCCATGAAGATTTTCAAATGTAGATTGGTTTAAAGTTAACAATGATGGTGCTCCGAGGTTTTCCTCATTTTGTTATTTGTGCTTGTATTTTTAAAGGAAGCCAAGAAAAGTATATTGATAACTCTCTTTTTTCAGGGATTAAAGAATCTTTATATGTTTAAATTATAAGGATTATTTTGGTTATTGTTAGATATTCAAGTGTGAATCGAAGTCCCACATTGGGTAGGAATGAGAAAGTTGAACAACATATAAGAAAGAAGACCCACAAACCCAACGCCTTAAGGTTTTGGGTTGAAGGTGGTGTCATTCCCTTATATGTTGGCTCTTGTCTCATTCTTGTGAGATCTCCCAAGTTTTACCCCCTCAGATTCTCCCAACAGTTATCGAGCATTGTTGGACTATTAATTATATGTGTGGTTAGCTTGAGTTATTCATTGATCTCTTAAATAAAGATGGAGATAATTTATGAAGCTTTGTAATGATATGAAGTTAAATATATCACATATCTTTTGTTAAGGAAATCATTGTATTGATAAGCTGACAAATCTAAAAATTTAAAATAAGTTAGTTTGAATGATGGTATGGTACGAGCCAACCATTATTAGTTTAGATTATTTTTTTCCATTATAAGTTTCAAACAAATGCTTTTATTGTTTAGTTTCTTGTTAGAGGATTTTTTTGTATTTTTTTCTACATGGATTTGATTTGATCCCCTTGTTTTATATCTTCTCTTTTCTTTTGTGATAATAGCATGGATCTCAATCTAATCAAAGAGCCAAAATTCACATAAATATTTAGCATTTAGTATTTTTTCTTAAGTTTTCTTACTCAAGATAGTCTCACCCAATTAACATAAATTAGAATTTATTATTTTTCTCAAACTAAACCAATTTTCTATTCTTTAATTGAATTAGATTAATTGATTTTGGAAGTAATTATAATTTGCAAGTGAAACAAACAAATATATATATATATATATATTACTTTATTTTGTATAAATAGGATCTCGTATATGTGTTACTTTATATCGATATCAATAGGATGTCATTATAAAAGAGACAATCTCTTGAATTGGAGATGTAGAGAATGACTTTAGCCAGCATATTTGTTTGGGTTAAAAATTTTGATTTTATCATTTCTTCATCTTATTTCACTACATCTACTATGAACAATGACCTCAAGCACTAAATGCACAATCACTATAATCAAGACCTTATAAACTATAATTTGTAATTATGCAAGCAAAAACACATCTAGAATAGTAAAAAAAATATGGCCGCTTTGAGCCATCATTAATCTAAAAATTATCAATAACTTTAATTCTAAACTTATGAAAGGGCCAAATTTAGTAAAGTAAATAAAGGACTAACACGAATTTTTTCAAATAAAATATTAAATTAAATTTTAAAAAATAATAATTTTACTTATGCATTAACTCTTCAAATATAAAATCAATTGGACTAAATATAAGTGAATAATTCGGTAAAAAAAATTAATAATGGTACTCCAGTAAGTATAACAATAATCATCAAGAAAAAAAATATGATTTTAGAATGTGACATATCTATCTTTGATGGTGACTTTTCTCCAAGTTAATTAATCTGAACAAGAACTGGTTAACTTCATTGTTTGGCTTGTGCATATGTACATTTGCAGTTCTAAAAGTTCTCCTTTGCCGGCTTTAAATTTGCTCCATTTGTTTGATTGAAGAATCTTATCCTTTCCACCATGATTGAACCAATAGAAGCTCAGAGTTTCAGCTAAAGCAATTATGGGTAAGGTTTTCTTCTAGTACCAGCCACGAAGGAGTTTACAATTTTGTCCAATAATTTCCCATCAACTTAACTAAAGTTGGGGTCCCTGTTTTTGTTCATATAGTTTCCCTACAAATACTTAGGTCCATGTGTTAATGTTCACTCCTAGGGCACCATTCTGTCTCCAACAAATAAAGTTCCCCATGCTGAAAAGGAATACCCTACATGATTAAGAGTAATAAAATTAACATAGGACTTCGATGATATGAAAAAAAAAAAACCTTTTTTTTCTTGGATTAATAATTTTGTTGGTTAGAATATTGACTTGGCTCGTGTGATTTTTTGTTTTTTCTGTTTGAATTTCAACTGGGGTTTTGCTATTTCTTGATTTGGTGTGTGATGTGTTTTATAATTGTATGTACCTGATGAACTGGGTGGCTAAGCATGACTAGATTGATGCTTAACTTGTGTTACTTACATTACAATTGTTAGGTGAGTTGAAATTATTATTATTTTAATTATGTTGATATAATATATAATTAAATGTAATTAATTATTTGATTTAAATATAATTTTTATTCTTGATCAATTACCTGATTTTGTTTATGATTTTTAGCAAGATGTTTGATTTCTTATTTATTATATTTTTTTTATCTTTTACCTCCGAACTTTTTTAAACAAAACTTTGAACAATGAAATAAAATTATTTAAATAACTCTTTTAGGATTAAAAAGAAAAGGAAATATTTACCGGAAATGAAAAAGGTGGATTTGTATCGTGCTAATGACTTTTTTTATGCTTAGAGATAACAAATAAATAAAACTCAAAAACTTATAAGGAAAATATGTTTAAATTTAACTATATTTTGTAAATTAAAATATTTAGTTATTGTTAGATAAAAATTATAAAATATTAGTACAATGTAATGTTATGCAAAACTAAAAAATTTGTTATATTCGTAAACTTACATTGAATATGACATAATGTGAGATTTGTTATATTAGTAAAATTACATTGAATATGACATTATTCACATAATGTAAAATATATTAATATAACATTAGACATAAGTTTTTATTTACTTTTTACTATCTAAATTTTTATCTACGTGAGGTAATAGTGAATTTGAGATACATGCATTTTATGTTTATCACAATCATTTAAAGTATGATATTACTTTTTTACATCACTTGTTAAGGATGATGTAATATCTAATAAGAGTCACTCATCTAAAGATAAAACTTATAAATATATATTCATACATATTTACTCCATATACATGTATAAGTGATCTAACTAGGATCTACCATCCACAAAGGGTCACCCATAAAATGACACAATCATTTAAGACATGTACATCACCCATTAAGAATTACGCAATATTCAGTTAGGATCACTCATCTAAGGATAAAACTTATAAATATATATATTCATACATATTCAATCCATATACATGTATAAGTAATCCAACTAGAATCCACCATCCACAAAGCGTCATCCATAAAATGATACATGTCATATATCATATTATACATCTTCATATTAATCATATATCTATCTAAAGCATGTATATGCGATGTTTTATTATTTTAAAGATTCTTTAAAATATTATGATTGGTTTAAATATTTATTGTTTATATTATAATTGTCTCTGTTCTTAAAAAGTGAAGTGGACTACACAAATAAATGAAACTAAGATATAGATATAAATTGTATGAAAGTTGTAAACATGTGAACCTCATTTACATATATGATAAACTATTTTAGTTTGAGTCTAATGTGTATATTAAGTATTGAAGTAAATATTAAAATGGGATATTGAGACTTCGCCGATTCATGTAAATAAGTTTATTTTTAAATGGGAAATGATAGTTTAACCCTAGATACAGTAACTTACTCCTATTTAACACTAAAAAATAATATTATTTTATTAAAATATAATATTTTATTATAAAATTCAGGAGTGAAATGGTGTAATATTGTTAGGGTAGTGTCAAAATAAAATTATTCTTTCTAAATTTATTGATTTTTGTACAATACATTTTTTTTATCACTATGTGTAAGGAACTACTTAGATGTTATGTGTACATGAAACTTTAATTATGAATTAAATGTTGGGTTGGAGATAGACTTATATCTATTCTTTTAAATTTGTTAAATCTTATTTATTTATGATTGAATGTGAAGTAAACTTTTTATGATTATAAGTTTTTTATGAGACAAATTTTTGAGATAAATATCCGTTAAGCGAGACAATGATAAATATTGTAAGATTTAAAGTATTAAAATTAACTATCTGTACTTATAATATTAATTTCATAATGATATATAGATCGAGAGATACTATATATATTTACTAAGTGTGATGCATATATACTTTATATTAAGCTGTAGGAAAGACTTTTATATTTATGAATTTTATAAATCCAGATAATGCATAATGATATATATATATATATATATATATATATATATATATATATATATATATATATATATATATATATGTGTTTTAAATTATTATTATGGCCATAACATATATCAAACCGAATTTATGATTAAATTTGTTTGGATTAGACCATTTCTTTGATATTAAAATAATATGAAATAAAATAAATTAGAAGATTAGTAGAAATTATGCATCTAAGTACAAGACTACGAACCATTAAATAAACGTCAAAACTTCAAAATTTAATTATATTAAACTCTAAAGTAAATAAAATATCAAATTTAAAAATAAGACATTATACAATATGATAAATTAATAAATATTTCATATTCAATATTCGAATTAAATTGACTATATCTACACCTTTTCAAAAGTATTCGAATCAATAATCCGAATGAACTAGAATTTTTTGGATTGATTCAAATATAAGGATTTGTGGATTTTCGAATCTGGGTCACACCTTTACGAAAAGATTATCTAAAATTATCTACATTTTTATTTACAAGTTGAGATGATAAAAGTGACTACAGGTGGCAGGCATTTTCTTGGTGAGAATCTGGTTTCAAAACACATAAGGATCCATTTATAAGAATTTGTCGTCACTTTTGTCTTTTGTATCTCTCTGTATTCGAAATTGTGTGGACAGGGCCATAACTCACCAATTTTATTTATTTTTTCTTTATGAAATATTCATTACCGACAAGACAACATGAACATATCCTAGATTATCCTCTCACTTTTAGTTGAATATTTCAACTTTTTCTCACACAACCACCATTTTCATTTATTCTATAGTTTTAAACCAAACTCTTCCAAGACAAACCCTAAAACTTTTAAGTAAAATGGGAACACGATTATAGCTTGTAAACTCCATTAATATAACTTCTGTTTCACATGTTTGCTTATACACTACTTCAATATTTAAGACAAAAGGTTATTTAGCTGTCAGTTTGTATTCATGGGACATTTTTTTTTTTCAGAAATTTGAAGTTAAGGATACTACTTCTTATACAATTTGAAAAGAAAAGAAAAAAAAAAACTCAGCAAACACTATTTCTCATATTTTTTTTTTACCAGTGTATCTCGTAGAATTGTTGAAACGTGAAAATATCTTCTTTTTTTTTTTCAAATTAGAAGAAAAAAATTAGTATTGCTAAGTGTCATCTTCTTCGCTTGTATGGATCTACAAATAGAAATAATTCATCAATTCAATAATATATACATATATTACGAGTTAATAAATTATATTTGAGGATTAATATATATTAGAGATTAATTATGTGTAGTTATTTCTCCTCAATCTGCGGCATGATCAATGTAAATTCGTGCATGATACCTAAAATTATAGACAACAATAACAATCTTTTTGATTATAAATTAAATGTTAGAGATCCATCTTTGACTAGCAAAGATCTTTGATTGAAGGAGTTCATAAGATTGGATCGAGAATATATAAAATGCTTAAAAATATTTTGTTATTAAATGTGATAAATGGGAAAAATTATTATAATTCGAAAGTGAAAATGGTTCATGACTAACTAACTTTATGTAATGGTTTGGCAGGAAGTAGAAGAATGATGCAAAATCATGCAAAGCAATGCAAGGAATCTACGTTAGATAGAACTTTGTTGGATTGAAAGATACTTTGCAACTTGTTACGGCGCTGTGGTTCATTCTTTTCAGAAACGTGGAGGCTGTGAAGGAGTGACACGTGTACTTTACAAGTATGACATTACAACTTGCATGCAAAAGTCTTATCACAATATTTTCAAAATAATTTTACTCTATCAATTCTTCTTTTTAGCTAGTATTTATCTGTGTTATAAACGAGTACATGTTTTTTTTTATATAATTGAAATTTATAATCAATAAATATTTGTATGTTAATTGTACTATAATTGAAATTCATAATAAATACATTCACATTAAGCAGATTAATATTTGATTTAATTAAGATTATTTTTACTATTGCAATTTACTTTGAATAAAAATATTGAAATTTAATTTAAATATTCAGATAAAATATGATAGGTTGAATTATGGTAAAAAAATATAAAATTAAAGATAAAAGGAAGACGGGTTAAAATGATTAGAAGTCAAAAGTAAAACTCAAAAATATAATAATGAAAATTAAAAAAACTAATGAATGTATAAATATTTTTTTCGTTTTCAGGGAAAACATATATGAGACTTGGACATATTCTATAGTCTCTAATAATATAAAAATTATCGTCACAAGTCACTATCTAATGTATTTTGTAAAATTATATATATACTTTCTCACGCCGTTTTTGCTTGTTACGTACCCCGTGAAAAGCACTTAACGTTATTTTCACCATTGCAAAATATTTATAGTTTCAATTTTTATTAGAGTTCTAAATTAAGTTACGTTATGAATTCTCGATAAAAATTCATGAGTTAGACGTATGTGTAGTCTCTGTTAATAAACCTGTTTAGATTTTAATTCCTGAAAAAAAAAATTATCTATTTTTAGTCCCTTCAAAATGAATTCATATAATTGAAAGATGGAGAGTTAACAAATAAAAAATCATTAATTATTTTTTAATTTTATTTTTATCATTAAATAATAACATAAGCAGTGATGTTTGACAAGAAATATAAAGTCAAATGAAAAATTTAAGAAATTTTTTTCAAAGCAACAGAAAAATATCAAATGACCTACTATTTACAATATTTAACTTAATGCTTAGAATTCAATTTCTGAATAATCGAGTTCTAATTTCATTCTGATCATAAAGGATAAATCTACGTTATTTAAAAAGTATTGTGAACAGATAAATATAGTTTAGAAAAAAATTCGAAATTTAAAGGTCGAAAAAAGGGGAAAAAAAAAAAGGCTGAAGCCACCTGCACAGTGATGGTGTGAAAAAAATCTGAAATGGGTCCTCTTTTCATTAATTGGACGGTTCCTAATACTGCTACTTCAGATGTGACTCAATTCCCCACTTTTAACTCTCCCTCAAATATAATAATAATAAATTTTAAATAATATTTTAGAATATAAATTAAAATATTATTTTATCTTATAAGTAATTTTTTTCTCTACAAAGTTTAGAATAAAATATTATTAAAATAAATTTTTACAAAACTCTTACATTAAAAAACTATAATAAAATTTTAAAATAATGTGATACTGACAAATTTATACAAAATAAATTAAAATTTCATATTCTAACTTTGAAATTTTATAAAAAAAAAAAATGAGATTTCATATTAGGATATCCACAACACCATACCCTTCCTTCAATGCACCTCATTCAATCAGATCGAGAGTCATACGTGAAAGAGTGTGAAAGAGTCATAAATGCACGTGCTGCCTTAAAAGAAAGTTTAATTTATGAAAACAGAAGCAAAATGAGTAGGGGTAGGGACACTTAAAAAAGTTTGACTCAATAGTTTCAATGGATATGTATTTTGACCTCAGTATTATTTTAATTGTAAATTCAACTTTTTAGTGTTTAAAATTAAATAATTTTAATTACATGATAATATATCATTTGATATAACGTAAATGTCAAAATATATGAAAATTTGTTATTAAATCGTATTATTTTTTTATGTAAATGGATAATAAAGTTTACATAAACCAAAATTACACGTCCATACAACTATCCAATTATAATAAAAGAGTATATTTTTATGTCAAGTTTATTACTAAATAAAAATTACAAAATTTTATTATCTTATTTATAAACTAAGAGTGAGATTCGTTAAATGAGGAATAACATCCATAAAACTCATATTTTTTAACAAAATATAATCAATAATTCAAAATAGTGAAGTATGACTAACTTTTATAACATGTGATGTAAGGATAATTATAATAAGATTTTATTAGTCAAGGTCAATCTAATTGTTAAGACTTTGAAAATTTTGATGGTGAATGTAGTATTTATAAGTTTAATTAAAAGTATTACTAAGTGTTGTTTTATAAGATTATTAAGAAGGTATATAGGAGATGGTGAAAATTTTTTAAATTAGACAAAAGTTTTATGTAGATAGGGGAAAGTCTTTGGATTATGCACTTGGAGATTATATGTTATAAAAGTAACATCTACCTAAGAGTGTAGAAAGAGTTATTAGATTGAGAAAGTTGTTTTTCAAGTTAATAGGGTCTTATCATAGAAAGATAGGTTTAGTGACTTATGAGATTGTTTTATCTCTTGATAAATTTACATAGTGTGTTTCATGTATCTCAATTAAGAAACTATAATCTTGATCCTAGTCATGTGTTGGAAGTGAATGACGTGCAAGTCAAAAAAGACTTGTTCTTTGAAGCTAACCCAGTTAGAATTAAAGATTAGCAGAGTAAACAACTAAAGGGAAAACTACCAATATGGTGAAGGTGGGGTGATTCCACGCAAGAGATGGGGAACGGTGAGAGAAGCCTATTTCTTACCTCAGTTTATGGTAAGTCAATTTTTGAGAATATATTTTTTTGTTGGAAAAAATTATAAGAACTTAAAAAATAGATTTAATGTAGAAATGATATAATTAAAATGTCACCTGAATATTTTATTATTAAAGTGATCAGTTATTCAAATTTCATTTTAAAATAACCACTATCTTTTTAAAAACTAATTTATTTTCTCTTTTGCTTTGTCTTTAAAAATCTGACTACATCTTTCATCAAATTGATGATCAAATATTATCTTTCGAAGTGAATACAGTAAATATGGTCAATCAAATTTTTGTTTAGATAAGCTTCTTTTTACTTATTTTTCCTTTGTGTTAACTTTGCATCTTTATATGCATCTAGATACACTTGTTTTACAAGTAAAGCTTTTTATTCTATGATTAGTCTTTATTAGTTCAAGGTCCTAGTAATATAATCTAATAATTTATCAAAACTCCATGATAAGTCATATATGCATCTTTTAGGAGTTAAAACTCCTTTTTAGCACACAACCATCCAAATTAGGTAAGAAAAATTAGTTTTACTTTTTAATAGTAACTAAGTTAGGGGATTTGAATATGAAAGTGGTATGTTTTACATATGTAATTATGTGATTTTTTAATATATTTTAAAAACTAATTTTTGTATGATTGAAGATTATATTGATGTGTAATATGAAATATGAACTATTGTGAAATGTAATTGAGACATAAGATTATTAAAAAGAAATATATGTGTTCATATTGTTTTGGACATGTATTGAATTAGATATTTGTTTAGGAAAAGATATTCTGACTCTATAATAAATTAATGACTCTATAATATATTAAAATATAGATAAAAAAATATCAAATAGTGAGAGTTGAAAAAGATTTATATAATTAAATATGTGATTAGAAAGATAATTAGTTTAATAAATCTTATGAATTTACTCTATCACGAGAAAAAATTTAATTCTTATACTCATTTAATTATATTAGAAAAGATAATGAAAATAACATGACAAATCATTTAATTGTATTAGAAAAAATAATGAAAATAACATGACAAATGTAGATATCTTAATAAATTCAATATACGAGCCACAAAGTCAAATATTTATATATCTGAGTAAATTTTTGGTAAAATCGATAATGAATTATAAACATGAATTAAAGAATCAAATAAACTACTATTTACAATATTTAACTAAATAACATATTTCTACGTTAATGTTTAGAATTCAACTTCTGAGTAATCGAATTCTAATTTGATTCTGATCATAAAAGATAAATCTATGTTATTTAAATAAATTTTGTGAATAATATACTGTTTGGATAACTTCTTCAATAAATATATTTTAGAAAAGGGGGAAAAAGGGGTTGAAGCCACCTGCACTGTGATGGTGTGAGAAAAATCTAAAATGGGTCCTCTTTTCATTTATTGGACGGTTCCTAATACTGCTATTTTCAGATGTGACTCATCTCCCCACTTTTAACTCTCACTCAAATATAATAATAATAATAAATTTTAAATAAGATTTTATATTAATAAAATATTATTGCATTTTATAAGTAATTTTCCTCTAAAAGGTTTAGAATAAAATATTATTAAAATAAAGTTTTACAAAACTTTTACACTAAAAAATATAATAAAATTTTGAAATAATGTAATACTGGTAAATTTATAAAAAATAAATTAAAATTCCATATTATAACTGTGGATATGACCTAATAATAATATCCACAACACCATGTCCTTCCTTCAATGCACATCATTCAATCAGATTCAGAGTCATATGTGAAAGAGTCTGACCCATAAATGCACATGCTGCCCTAGAAGAAAGTTTGATTTATGATAACAGAACCAAAATGAGTAGGGGTAGAGACATAAAAAAAAAATTGTGTTCAACTCAGATACTCAATAGTTTCAATGAATGTGTAATTTTGACCTCAATATTATTTTAATTGTAAATTTAACTTTTTCGTGTTTAAATTAAATAATTTTAATTATATGTTATATATCCTTTAACTATAATGTATATGTCAAAATAACATGTATGAAGATTTGTTATTAAATCATATTATTGTTTTATGTAAATGGGTGATAAAGATTATAATCACTAGCAGTTATGTAACATTTTATATAATAATTAAATTATATGTTTATTGTTTAAATTTGGAAACTTGGAACTAAATCTGCCATTCAAGTTTTACAAAAACCACAATTACACATTCATACAACTATCCAACTGAAAAAAAAAAGTAGATTTATGTCAATGTTTTATTATTAACTACAAGTTATAGAATTTTATATTGTTATTTCTAAATTAAGAGTGATATTAACATCCATAAAAATTATATTTTTTAATAAATTATAATCCATAATTCAAAATAATAAAGTTTAGCTAACTTTCATAACATGTGATAACGTATTATGTAAGGGAAATTAGAATAAGATTTTATTAGTCATGGTAAATGTGTTTACTGAGACTTCTGTAAATTTTGGGATTGTGAAACATTGTTGATGAATGTCATAATCATATAGCTCGATTACTGTTGTTGTAAAATTGAAGAAATTAGATCTACTCTCAGTATATTGATATTTGTATTTATTATATATTATTCATGTAATTATTTTCATCATTCTATAAAATACTTTTTTTTATATTTATCCAAAATCTAATGTAAATATTTACAATTCATTTTGTGCTAGTTGCACAAGTGATTAACTTTCAAATAGAATAATATTATTATATGCACTTATTTTTTTTTACAAAATTTATATATTTAGCAATTTTATGCTCTTTTATGTAAGCAATTTAGATCGGATAACTTTTTAATATTATTTTAAATAGAATAATGCTACTTATTATAAAATTTTAAAAATAATCTATTCATTCTTTTATTAGCATAATGTGTTGATTTTATAATGATTTTTATGATACATGCATTTTTAGTTGATGATTTTTTTTTATCGACAACAAATAATTTATAAAATGGGAGTAATAAGGTTATTCCAACTTATATAAAAAAATGTAGTTCCAACTTATATAAAAAAATGTAGTTAAAAATGTAGTTAGTATTATCAAGAATGAGTACTGTCACAATATATCTATCAACAGAAAATGGACAAAGCTCATAATAAAATCTAAGGACCTAACCATTTTAAACAAGAATCCCAGGTAGAATAAATAACTCTACAAAACAAAACCCAAGATAACAAAATATGAGCTATTACAACTTCATCTCTAATTGATGAATGAGAATATTATTGTCTTAGTATGATCAAAATATAAAATATAAATTAGTCTTTATAATAACTTTGAACATCTTTATATTTAATTTAAAAGTGACTTGTTTTCAAAAATATAATAATCAATTATAAATCAATTATGTTAAGTTTATAATTGATTATATAAAGTTAGACCAAACTAACTTCTGTTTTTCTAAACATAATAATCGATTATGTTAAAGTTAAGTTAATAATTGATTATATGAAGTTAGATCAAACCTGAATTTTATTCGATTTTTCATAAAATTGATTATGAACAATGAATGTCGATAGTGTCATCAAAATATAGAATGTTTCTGGATGAATTATTAATAATAGATAATCAATTATGTAAGCTAAATTTAATACTTGTTTTTACAAGTAACCTATTATAAACATTGAATAATTAATTATTATAAGCTATATCTAAAAAGTCTTGTTCTTGCTAGCATATATTTAATTATGAATAGTGAATTATATTAATGATTGTATTGGTTCAAAATGTTTTCTGGATTACATGAAAAACATAATAATCGATTATGTTTAATTATAAAGGATGATTATATCAGTCAATTACTTTAAAACTCTTTTAGAAAGAAAGTTCTCACTCATTCGTTGATATCATGTTATATTCATAAAAAAAAAATATAACTTTGTTATTTCCTGATAGATATATTTTGAGTTTTTTTTTTTTTTTTTTTTATATATATCTTGACTGAAAAGAAAAAGTGCTAAATCCAAAAAAATTATAATATTTTTTAAATTTGTCACATTTCAAGTGATATTTTTTCTTTTCGTTTTTGTAATCTATATTTAGTGTGTTTGATAGGTAAATAAGTTTGTAAATCTTCTTGTAAGATTGAGTTGTATATATTATTTTAGATACATATGAACACTTGTAATTAGATAGTTGAAAGATTTTTAATGAAAAATTAGCTCATGTTGTCTTCATTAGTTGGATATAGATTTCAAAATAATCGAATCAGCATAAATTTTGTATATCATCTTTCTCATTGTCTTTAATTTCGTGTTATTTTTTTATTCATTAGCTCCTGCACTTATTTTCTTTTATTATTAACGGATTAAGAAAATTTTTCTTCGAAGTATTTAAAAAATATTTTAAACCAATTCACCTTTTCTTGATTGTGTTTTTAGTTATTTTTTATTTTATGTATTTTTTAAGCATATAATTTGTGTTAAAGAAAAAAATTATAAAATAAATGAAATAAAATAGATCTGAATGTATAAAAAAATTAACTAGAGTGATTACATATATAATTTAAGTGTTATTCTTATACTTATATTCTTATACATATACTCCAGTTACTTTTATCGCACAATATACAATTTTAGTAATCGTGATACTGATTGCTAAGAGTTTTAAAAAATTATATTGTAAATTGTTGTTGATGAATGGGGATGTGATTATCATGTGGTTCATAAGGCTTGCATGAAATCAAAGACATGTCCCAGATTTTAATATAAATCATAATTTAGAACCACGAATTTGAACATTAATTTCGTTCATATGTTAAAAATATACAAGATCACAGATTCATAAACATGACCACATTACTCTTTAGATTAATATAAATGTGTTTGTCTAAATTTTAAAATATATATATATATATATATATATATATATATATATATATATATATATATATATATATAAACTATATAGCCTTATTGACATATTTTTTAATTTAATTTTTGTGGTAATATGTTAATTTTTAAGTTAAAAATAATTTATTTATTGAAAAAGCATGCAGAAACAAATTGTCTTTTATAAGTTTATTAACTAAGGCCGTGACATGCATACAGATATAAAATAATTTATTTTACATCCAAATTATCAAAATTTCCCAAAACACATATTTTAATTATATTTTAACGAATTATTTTTAATACAATTGTTGTTATGAATGTAAGGATTTCTTCCAAATTTAGGTAGCATGGCTTATCATTAACTAACATAAGAGTCTTAATTGTTATCCTAAAGTTTTAAGATATAAATTTCATGCAAGTTATCACAAATTCGATTTCAGTTTTAAGAAATAGTATTTCAGCAGATACAAATAGAGTGTTAATATTTTTAAACACAAAAATTTTTAATCTTTTTAAAAAATAAAAATATTCGAAACCACTTTTTAAAAAATAAATATTTAAAATTGATAATTTTTAATAAACTAATTTCAGAAATTAAAAATTCTTTAAAAAATAAAAAAAATATAGAAAAAAATAATAATTTAAGTTATCTGAGTTTGATTACCGTAGCAACTTAAAACTCACATGAAATTTAATTCATATAGGGTGTATTAATGAACATAACTAAGGTGGAGGTATAATTTTCATATATATATATATATATATATTACAACTCGAATTCAAGAAACACATAAGTTAAAACCATTTTTTATACTAAATGAAACAAGATAAACAAAACTAAAATAATAGCTATGGACATAACAAAGGACAAATGTGGTCATTCTACAAGAACATGATTGGACATAGTCAAACATTGTCTCTTTCCATTTCTCAGAAATCAACAAAATTCACATGACCATTGGAGATGGCGAAGCATAAAAGTTCCATGTTACCAGCTTTATGCCTTTTTACTTTTAGTTTTCAATGGCAAGTGTACTTGTATGATGTAATATCATGTTTGTCTTTTTTTCTTTTAAAATATCGTTCATACATAATAATTCTTATTAAACCCTAAAGTATAAAAACAATTAGAATATATTTCTAGCTCAAAAATATTAATCGATGAATCTAGTTTAGTTGGTTCCATAATATGAATAAGTTGTAAATCTCATTATGTTTGTATAGATTTCTTATAAATAAAAGAAGCAAAAATAAAAAATAACAACTTAAGAAAAATATTAAACTATAAATATTTTATCGGTGAAAATTGTTGGAATATTTATATTAGAGTAGCAAACACATTAAATAGTATATTACAAATAAATTTAATTATATATATATATATATATATATATATATATATATATATTTATTTTTTT
>Ga0209489_101786_pt1 | contig 44156 bp, 29 predicted proteins | sample SiratrowhiteBW_FD_187527 | JGI IMG/M metagenome (GOLD analysis project Ga0209489, IMG submission 187527) | Root nodule microbial communities of legume samples collected from California, USA - Siratro white BW (SPAdes) (version 2) | ecosystem: Host-associated > Plants > Roots > Nodule | place... | reverse complement strand
TGATAAGCCTGTATAGACTGCCTTCTCTGATATTGAAATAAATCAATTCATTCGAAATTGAAGTCAGTTTATTTTCGCTGAACATTATATTTTCCATCATTGAGATTCGTTAAATCTTTTCAGTTTGTGAAAATTGTTTTCACTGTTTCAAAAAGACGAAAAAGTTTTCAAAGTTCAATTCACCCCCCCTCTTGAACTCAGCCTAATACGCTTTCAATGATGAACAGTTAATTTTTTAAGCAAGAACAGAAACAAGAAGTGTTCAAGAAGAGAGCAAGAAAGATCAAGAACACAAGATTTTATCCTGTTTACCCTTCCTCAAGGGCTACATCCAGTCCTTTGTCAACAAACAATGATTTCCACTAATCAAGATCACAAAGATCAGTTTACAATAGTACAAACACTTGCAACCAGCAAGAATACACTGCTCCCAGCAGTAAACAACCTACTGAACCCTTCAGCAAGTCAAACACGATGTAGAAACCACTGCACCAACCCAATCACAACACCCTATGTAATTTGGGTTCCAAAACAACAAACACAAATTATAAAACCTATGGAATTTGCAACCACTCACTCACAATACAAGGAATTATCATGATCAGTACAAAACAAAAGTACTTCTATACTTAGCAGATTTCAAATGTATTAAAGAACCAGTATAGAAGACTTAGCTTTGATGCAGAACCAAATTGGACTAAACCTGTTTAAGACCAAGCTCCAAGATTCAAATTCTTGATGTCTTGTTAATCGAAAATCAATGTCAAACTTTGTTCTCACAGTAAGGGCTCTTATTCTCACTTGGAAAATCACAAACTTGATCACTTAGAATGTTTTTCGTTATCCCCCACATGGAGAAAGGTTAGGGTGCAGATAAAATATTCAAAGTAGTTAGTGCCACATGCATATTGCCAGCATACATTTGACATTTCTGGCATTTCCTCACATGCTTGTAACAATCACTTTCCATTGTCATCCACACAACGAAGTACGATCATGTCATGGTGCGCTTGTATAACACATCTCCATTCAAAATAAACATAGAGGCTAACCTTCTCAACATCCTTTTATCATTCTTTGATGCTGACGCAGGATATTCTCTATTTTGGAGGTACCTTTTGATGTCATAGTACCATGGTTTTCCATCTTCTTCTTCAATGAAGTTGTAGTATGTTGGATTCTCATAACTCTGCATTTTGATCAAAGGCAGCTCTTCTTTTTGTTTCACTTTAAACATGGAAGACAATGTGGCAAAAGCGTCAACCAATTGATTATCTTCTCTTGAAACATGATAAACTCAACATCTTCAAAGTATTCAATCAATCCCCTGATGTAAGCTTTGTAGGGAATCAACTTCTGATCACAAGTCTCCCATTCACCCTTGACTTGATGAATAACCAACGCTGAATCACCATATACTTCCAAGCGTTTTACTTTATATTCGATTGTTGTCCTGATTCCCATGATACAAGCTTTATATTCGGCTTTGTTGTTAGTATAGTCAAAACACAATCTAGCAGTCATGGGTATATAATCTTTTTTCGGAGAGATAAGCACTGCCCCTATACCATGCCCTAGCACATTGCAGGATCCATCAAAGAATTAAATCCATTTCTCATCATTACAACTATCTTTAGAATTAAATAAAGCCTTGATGTCTTCATCGAGGAACTCAAGTCGCATGGGTTGGTGATCATTTATTGGCTGTTGAGCCAAGTATTCAGCCAAACCACTGCCCTTAATAGCCTTTTGTGTGACATAGACTATATCAAATTCTAATAAAAGCATTTGCCAACAAGTTATTCTACCAGTCAAAGCAGGCTTTTTAAAAATATATTTAATTAGGTTCATTTTAGATATTAACCATGTTTTATGGCTAAGCATATATTGTCTTAGACAATTTGTTGTCCAAGCCAATGCACAACAGGTCTTCTCTAATGAAGAGTATCTCTGCTCGCAGTAAGTAAATTTTTACTCAAATAACACATTGCATACTCTTTCTTCCCAGTTTCATCTTGTTGACCCAACATGCAACCCATTGATCCATCTAATATTGTCAGGTATAAGATAAGGGGCCTTCTAGGGACTTGCGGGCGTAGTATTGGAGGCTCTTTCAAATACTCCTTTATTTTATCAAATGCAATATGACAATCCTTATTCCATTCTACCACTTGATTCTTCCTTAGCAGCTTAAAGATTGGTTCACAAGTGGTGGTTAATTGGAAGATAAATCTGGCTATGTAATTTAGCCTTTCCAGAAAATCTCGAACTTCCTTTTTAGTATTGGGGTGTGGCATTTTTAAGATGGCTCGCACCTTATCTAGATCAACTTCTATTCCCTTTTGGCTAACTATGAATACCAAAAGTTTGCCAGATTTTATCCCAAAGGTACACTTAGACGGATTTAACCTGAGTTTATACTTTCTCAACCTCTCAAACAACTTTTTCAAATTAATCAAATGCTCTTCTTCAGATATGGATTTTGTAATCATATCATCGACATAAACTTTTATTTGTTATGCATCATATCATGAAAAAGAGTCACCATGGCTCTTTTATATGTTGCACCAACATTTTTCAACCAAAAAGACATGACTTTATAGCAAAATGTTCCCCATATTGTGATAAAAGTCGTTTTCTCTATATCCTCGGGCGCCATTTTTATATGATTATAACCAGAAAATCCATCCATGAAGGAAAACAAGGATGAAGTAGTCGTATTATCCACTAAGGTATCAATGTGTGACAAAGGAAAGTTGTCCTTGGGACTTGTTCTATTCAAATATCTATAATCCACACAGATTCCAACTTTCCCATCTTTCTTTGGCACAGGGACAATATTAACTACCGATTGAGGGTATTGTGCTATGGCTAAGAATCTAGCATTAAATTGCTTTTCAACTTCTTCTTTTATTTTCAAAGATATCTCTAGCTTCATTCTTCTTAATTTATATTTGATTGGAGGACATTCTGGCTTGAGTGGTAAGCGATGTTGCACTATTTCAGGATTCAAACCAGACATATCCTCATATGACCATGCAAATATATATTTAAAGTCCTTCAGAAGAGCACAAAGCTGGTTTCTCATTCCTTCTGTCAATCCACCCCCAATTTTCACCATTTTTTCATCTTTCTCATCACCTAAGTTAATCATTTCAACTTCTTATTGATGTGGTTTCATAACATGTTCCTCCTGCTCTACTAATCTTAACAATTTTGGAGAGGGTTCACAGTCATCCTCATATTCATCATTTTCCATTTCATCATTGGGGATTGTCAAATTTGGACATGCATTTTCAAGATGATTATTTTCCAAATATGTGTCATCATATCTGCAACATTCAAATTTCACATATAAATAAATATGCAAAACAAAACGATAAAGGAGAAAAAAAACATTCCATTGCCAAGAAATTTATTATCATACGAAAAACATTGTTCAATACCAAAGCAAAAATAAAGGAAACAAAAAATTCAAAAATTATTTACATTTCCTCTTGTTTTGTGAATATCATAAGTATATCCACAAAATCCCAATTATTGAGTTGTTGATTTGGAAGATAAAGGTGAACGAAATATGGATTTGGCCTTACATCTTCTTGTTTAATGGCTGCTACTTGATCCTTCTTGGTGCTGCTTGCAGTGCTCACATGACTGGTCAATGGATGTTTCTCCACACTAGGCCTTTTCTCCTGGAAGGTGAGCCATCCAGAATCCAACAGAGATTGAACTTTATGTTTCAAGGCTTTACAGTTTTCTGTTGAGTGCCTAACTTCTCCCCCGTGATATTCGCATTTGGCATTAGCATCATAATATTTGGGTATGGCGGTTGTATAGCTCTTGCTAGGCTGATGGCCGCTAAAGAGCTTTTGACCAAGTCGGGAAGCAATTTAGTGTAAGTCATGGGAATAATAGTGAACTGCATATTTCTTTCTCCCATATTCCTCCTCTGCCTCTGGTTTTGATTTGGCTTGGACCCCCCCCCCCACCCATTTTTGGTGTCAATGGAGGCCTATAGGAGACGGGAAGTATGAATTGTTGCGGAGGGTAGTTAGGTATTGCACTTGCAACATAAGTGGATGGCATGTAGCTAGGCCTGAATGTGTGTTGATATCCTCCTTTTTAGGGTGTGGTGTATGCATTCTTTACTTCTCCTTCCTTCTTTTTATTGGGATTAAACATGGGTTTCTTACCATTAGCAGCCGCAGACAGGCTTTGCGCTATCCTACCGCTTCTTAACCCATATTCAACCCTCTCTCCAATGGTGACAATGTTAGAGAAGTTAGACGAAACACTACTTAGTACATGCTCATAAAAAGGAGATTGGAGCATTTCAATAAACATTGTAATCACCTCCTTTTCATGGAACGCGGGTTCAACTTGATCTGCCAATTCCCTCCATCTTTGTGCATACTCCTTAAAGGTTTCAACACCCTTCTTGGCCATATTTTGGAATTGCATTCGGTCGGGAGCCATGTGTTTGTTGTACTTGTATTGCCTTAAGAAGGCATCAAAAAATCCTTCCATGAGCGAATTTTAGATGACTCTAAATCCATATACCAGTTAAGAGTCATCCGAGCCAGACTATCTTTGAAAAAAATGCATGAGGAGTTTCTCGTGTGAGCATGTGCTGCCATCTTTCTCAGTACATGGTAAGGTGATTCTTAGGACATGTGGTTCCCTTATATTTCTTGAATTCTGGCAGTTTGAAGGGATGGCGATGTCAAGAACCAAGCACAACCCAGTAGCATCCCCAAACTCATAAGCATCAGCACCTTCTATCATCTTGAGCCTCTTTTCTATGATCTCGAACTTGCTCTTAGTCATATCTGCACTTGCCCAAACATTGTGCAAACCCTTAAGCATGTCATATTTAAGCGCAACTCTCACAAATATGCAATGGGAAGGCTCTTGGTTTACCAAAGGAAGAGCCTTTATTGATCTCCACCTTTTCAGAATGATAACCAAGTGGGACTTGAGCAAACTCATTTGACCCATTACCGATAGGTGGGATGTGCTCTTGTTCTATATGCCTCTCATAAGTAGCTCCATAGTTGGGTGGCAAACCATAAGGAGGAAGTTCTTAACCAACTTTATTCCCTTTAGGCCTGACAGCAAGCTGAGTTGATTGAGCCATCTCATTGTGATTGACCATGGTGCTTTTTAGAGACACCAATGTTTCCATTATTTGGTTTATTTGATCCTTCATTTGAGTGATGTGGATCTTAATATGCTCTTGCGACTCACCCCATTCTTGCATTATTTTACTATTTGCACGAGTTCTATAGGGATGTCGTGAAAAGTTAGGCATAATTTGTGTTTTATTTTATATATCAATAAACTATAAACAAAATAAAACTTAGGAACAATGACTCTTGTGTAAATACTCATGAAAATTTAATGCATTCTTTTTTTAAATAAAAAATAAAATTATTTAGAAGACCTAACAATTTTAAAAAAAAATTAAAATAATTTCAAAATCAATTTTTGAAATAACATTTTTAGTTTTGAAGATTTTATAAAATATGAAAAATTATTATGATAATTATCATGCATGCAATAAAAAAATACATTAATTAAATATTTTTATTTCTTTTTTCAAAGGACTTGACTTGCCTCTCTCTTTTTTTGTTTTCCAAATTTTCTCTTTTCCTAAAAAATCTCTTTTCCAATTCATTCTTCAAAAATAATTTCTGCAAAGCTTTGGCATGCCAAATGATTCCCTTAATGCCCCCCTTAAAAGGTTTTAATTTAAACACGGGTTCTATGATCTCTACAAGGTGGCTGCTTAATTCCTAGGAGGTATAAAAGGTCACTAGAGCCATGGTCCACTTTATTGTCTTATCCAATGTAGTTGATAAACAACATACCAGGGATAGACAAATGAAGCAAACAAACTCTAGTTGGGTTTTTTTGCAAAAGCTACAATACAAAGTACATCCAATCCGCATTGTTATTAACCCCGTTACACTATGGATTGCTCAGATTCTGGTATAGGGCCGCACTCATGTATATGCATGTAAGTGTGTGTACAAAGGAAACATTTTACCCAAGTTGCAAAACAAACAATATATACATATGGCATATATCCTAGGGTTCAATAATTAAAACAACAAAAATGCGTACCTGAAACGCTCTCGCGCAGCATTCAAAACACATGTATACAATATATACAAAGCATGAAAATTAAAGCATCTAAAAAACAAATTATTCTCATTCACATTTGATTTAAGAGGCCTGACTCTCAAAATATTCCTCAGCGAAGTCACCATTTGTGGTGACCTCGTCGACAACAAACGCCGATCCAAAAAAAAATATTTTAATTGCATAATATGGAGGAAGTAAAGAAAAATAATAAAAAATAAAGTCGCCACCATAATTTTAAGGAAAACTATGAAAACCAAAAAAGAAAGGGGGTGTGAGTTCAGAGAAAAGGGAAAGGAGTCGGCTACGAGTGGGAAAGGTACTAGCACCCCACTTGGCCTGTCCGAAGACAGTACCCTGAAAAGAAATGTGAATGAGAAATAAAACATTTTCTAGATGTTTTTATCAATACCCAATTTCGTCGGGGCAAATAAAAAATAAAAAAATGAAGGAAATTACAATTAAAAAATGTGTTATCATATTATTGTTTTTTATATAAATAAATAAAAAAAAGGGTTTTATTTCATTATGTTTTAGAGATAACGTTTTAAAGTAAAATCCATAAAAAAAATAAAATTTGAAAGAAGCCCAGCCCATTAAGAAATTCAATCATAAAATAATTGTTTGGGAATAAAACTCAAATTAATAGGGCACGTGAAAAATAAAGTCAGTCCGTTAAAAGTGCGTGAAAAATAATAATAAAAATAACATTGTCAATAAAGTGTTATCATGTCACATTGTCTCTCTCTTTCTTTACCTGCCTTTTCTGATGCCCATTAATGACACAAAAATTAATTGAAAATAAATTGAAAATTATAGAAACGTTAGAAATTTGAATAGTTGATCTGATTAATTGCAAACGATTATGCTTAGTAGTGATTAAATGCTTGTGATTTTCAATTAAATGTTGATTGTCTAATAATTTGTGTATTTTCTTTTTGAAATGTTAGACTCATTTTATTTGCTGATTCTTCTTCTTATTATTTTTTTAGGTTACTCTTAATAAAATTATTAAAATAATAAAATATGAAATAAAATAACTTAAAAAAATAATCATCATTTTAGGAAAAAAAAGAAAGAAAGGAAGTCAGCATATAATGATTACAAGAAACATATACACATTGATCATTTTTGAAAGGAAAAATAAATATATTTTTGTAAATACACTCTCCTTTGAAAATTTGTAAATATATGATCTTTGAAATTGGCAAACATATGTTCTTTTTTTTTTTGAAGAAAAAACCCTTTTGTATATACATTGTTATTGAAATTTTTGTAAATACATTCTCCTTTAAATATTTTTGAAAGAAAAAACATCTTTTAACATACATTCTCTTTTGAAAATTTGTACAAAATAATACATTTGAGCATAGATTATCATTGAAAATATAGCAAAAATAAAAAGAATAAAAAAATTGAATTTAGAGCATCCATTAATGCATATCTTTAATAAAAGTAAATTTGGAGTATCCATTCATCCATTACCATTCAAGAAATCTAAATAAAAATGAAAAAGTCAAAACAAAATAAAAAATAATTCCATGCATTCATGCATGTATTTGCAAAGGAACAAAATCAACTTGTGAACATCTATATATGTAAGATCTCTTATGCATTTTCTAAAATTTCATACATCGTATATGCATTTCCAAAAATTCGATTTATATATGCATTCTCAAAAAATAATTTTTTTTGCATGCATCCATATTCAAAAGAAACAAATAAATCTCAAACAATTATGAATTCATAAATTCATTCTCTCATAAAAAAAAATCATTCAAACATTCATCATATACGCATTCCAAAAAATATCATGCATTCTTATATGCATTTTTTATAAAAAAATGCATTCAGACATACATTATATATGCATTCAACAAAAAATCATTCATTCATAAACACATATTCTCATAAAAAAAGTTCATTCAATCATACATCAATTACGCATTCTAAAAAAAATTCATGCAGTCATAAATGCATTTTCTCATAAAAAAAATGAATTCAGACATACATAATATATGCATTAAAAAAAGATTTTCATGCATTAATAAATGAATTTTATCAAAAAAAAATCATTCAAACATATATCATATATGCATTCCCAAAAATCTCATGCATTCATAAATGCATTTTAAAAAAAAAAAAAAGACTTCCAAAATTTGATAAACGCGTTTTGTGAAAAACAAATTAAAAAAAATTCAAAAAAAAGAAAGGAAAAATGTTGTGAGTCATTTGTTCATGGCCAATCTCCTATCTCTATTCTTCATAGGCATTCAAAAAAAATTCAGAAAAAATAAGTCCGTTAGTTTGAAAACCCAAAAGGGCGATCTAAGCAAAAGATAGGACAATAAAAAAGAGAAAAAGAGAGAAAAATGGCACGTGTCGGAAGTCATTAATTTTGTTTCATTGTTAAACTCTTTTAAAATCAGGCAATCAGGATTCAAAATGATATATGGTCATGTTTCTACATCCAAAATACTTTCATAAATCCTTCTCACCCTCTTTGAGCTAAAAAATAAATTTTTCTTTCAAAAATTACCCTAAGCAAGGATCATCAATATATTGAAACTCAGTCTGAAGTTCCAAGAAAGAAATTTATCAAAGAAAGAGCATGTCAAAATTCCTAATCCATCAAAAGATGGAGTATTCTAGTAGTAGAAGTTCATCAAAAATTTATACGTCAATGCTTCTAGCTCATCAAGAAATGAGTATCATCGGAGGTTCCTGAAAGCCTATTTCCCTTTAAGGACCAACCTTTCAAGCCTAAAATGTGCAAATCCTTCAAGCTTAAAACCCACATAGCAAGCCAACACACCCAAAACTGGGACACCAAAAATGGGGCAATCCAATCTGAGGATGTCCATTCCCAGTATCTCTCCAATACCTTAAACACTTACCTTTTGCCCACAAGGTCAAGCATACATATAGACAGTCTTTCCAAACGAAAAGTTGATAATTACACCATGTTGACATTAGCTTCAAATGTCCTTGATCTTCTCAAAAATGGAAGTTGGTATCCCGTGAACTCAATGATTACCAAGAACTTCTGATTCTACACTTATATTTTGAAAAAAGAAAAAAGAAAAAACTATTGTACATATTTCCACTTTGAAGTTTGTACATATTCTTGAGATCTTTCAAATTCTTTGTACATATGCATTTTAAATAAAGAAAAAAAGTCATTGAAAAATCCTTTTGAATGTACATTAAAAATATATTTGGAAAAATCTTTGTACATACTTTTTGAATAAACATGGAAGAAATCATTAAAAAAATATTCCTTTGTACATAAACTTTGAAACATTTGAAAATCATGAAATCTTTTATAGGTATCTTCTCTTTTGGAAAATTAGTATATATCTTTTTGAAACATTGTCTTTGAAAAATTCACTAAAAAAAAAATTATCATTGAAAAATTTCTACATACATTAACATTGAAAAATGAAAAAAAAATAAAAAATAGAATTTCACGCATTAATATATGTATTGTCATTCAAGAAATCAAAAGTAGAATTTCATGCATTAATATATGCATTATCATCCAAGAAAATCAAATTTTATATATTCAAACATGCATTTTCATTCAAAATAATAAAAAAAAAACAAATTTCATGAATTTTAACATGCATTATTCAAAAGAAAATCAAATTTCATGCATTCATATATGAATTCTTCAAAAATAACAAAACAAAAGAAAATCAAATTTTATACATTCATATATGCGTTCTTCAAAAATAACAAAATAAAAGAAAATAAAATTTCTTGCATCTATATATGCATTCTTCAAAAATATTAACAAAAATTCAATTTTTATGCATTCATAATTGCATTCTTCAAAAAAGAACAAAATCAAAAAGACAAAAAGAATTCTTGCATTCAAGCATGTACTTTCATTTAGAAAATTCATAAAGTTTGATGCATTCATAAATGCACTCTTCAAAAAGAATAGAAAATCAAATTTTATGCACTCAAATATGCATTTTCATTCAAATCAAACATTTATATTCAATCAAAGTTTCATGCATTCTTCAAACAGTACAAAAAAAATCAAATTTTATGTACTCGAACATACATTTTCAAAATTCAGATTCAATCAAAAATTCCATGCATTTATAAATGCATCATTCCAAAAAAGAACAAAAAATCAAATTTCATGCATTCAAACATGCATTTTCAAAGTTCATATTTAATCAAAATTTTTATGCATTCATAAATGCATCAAGCAAAAAAAATCAAATTTTATGCATTCTTATATGCATTTTTTCAAAAACAACAAAATCAAAATTCATATTCAAACAAATTTCATGCATTTTAACATGCATTCTTAAAAAAACCAAATCTCATGTATTAATAAATGCATTCTTCAAAAAAAATAAACCAAAAAAAGTTTCATGTATTGTCATGCATCCAACATACATCTTTCAACAAGGAAAAATCAAACATCATGCAAATCAACAGAAGATATTATTAAGAAAAAAGACTCAATGTCGTAGCTTTGCATTTAACAACATGATGGTATATAATCTTAGTGACATTGTCCAGAGATTTAACGAAGGTACATGACCCTCTAATGCATGATCTGAGATTAAGATATATGACCCTCTGTCAAGGTCTCAGATAAAGAGTTATGACCCTCTGTTGTATAGTTTCAAAATCAGATAAATGACCCTCTGATGAATGGTCTCAAATTTAGATAAATGACCTTCTGATGCACGGTCTCAAATTCAGATAAATGACCCTCTGATGCATAGTCTCAGATTAAGATATATGACTCTCTATTTCAAGGTCTTAGATAAAAAGTTATGACCCTCTATTGCACGGTCTCAAATTCAAATAAATGACCCTCTAGTATAAGGTCAATTCAAGAAATTACCCTCTGATGCACAGTCTCAGATTAAGATATATGACCCTCTGTTTCAAGGTCTCAAATAAAAAGTTATGACCCTTTATTGCACGGTCTCAATTCAGATAAATGACCCTCTGGTACAAGGTCAATTCAAGAAATGACCCTCTGATGCACAATCTCAAATTAAGATATATGACTCTCTATTTCAATGTCTCATATAAAAATTTATGACCCTCTGTTGCATGATTTCAAATTCAGATAAATGACCCTGTGGTACAAGGTCAATTCAAGAAATGACCCTCTGATGCACGGTCTTAAATTAAGATATATGACCCTCTGTTTCAAGGTCTCAGATAAAAAGTTATGACCCTCTGTTGCACGGTTTCAAATTCAAATAAATGACCTTCTGATGCATGATCTCAGATTCAGATAAATGACCCCCTAGTACAAGGTCAATTCAAGAAATGACCCTCTGATGCATGGTCTCAAATTAAGATATATGACCCTATGTTTCAAGGTCTCAGATAAAAAGTTATGACCCTCTCTTACATGGTTTCAAATTTAGGTAAATGACCCTCTGATCCACAGTCTCAGATTTAGATAAATGACCCTATGGTACAAGGTCATGCACAGTCTCAGATTCAGATAAATGACCCTCTGTTAATTTGATGCAATTACAACTGATTTGAACAAAAACAAGAGTAAATCAAAATAAAATTAAGTCTATTAAAATAAACAAAATTTGTAAAAAAATACCTCAGTGGTCATACAAATTTATGGACGAATTAGAACAACTAAGTGGAAAAGTTGAAGCAGATACTTCCCAAATTCGTTCTAGAAAAGCCAAACGTGTAGTCATTTTGCCCAATAAATCTAAATTTTTTAAGAAAGACAATACTTATAAAGATCTTGGAGATATTGAAAATACTGAAAAAAAACAAACGAATTGTTTATGACCCTCTGTTTTAAAGTCAGTTCAAAAATCAAAGTTTATGACCCTCTCATCTCAGTACAAGGTCAAAATGAAGGACAACGACCCTCTCGTCTCAGTACAAGGTCAGTTCAAAAATCAAAGTTTATGACCCTCTCGTCTCAGTGCAAGGACAAAATGAAGAGAACAATGGCCCTCGCGTCTTAGTACAAGGTCAGTTCAAAAATCAAAGTTTATGACCCTGTCATCTCAGTACAAGGTCAAAATGAAGAACAACGACCCTCTCGTATTAGTACAAGGTCAGTTCAATTCAAAATTTATGACCCTCTCGTCTCAGTACAAGGTCAAATAAAGGTCTTAGTACAAGGTCAGTCCAAAAATCAATCTTCACGACCCTCTCGTCTCAGTACAAGGTCAAAATGAAGAACAACGACCCTCTCGTCTCAGTACAATGTCAGTTCAAAAAATCAATCTTCACAACCCTCTCGTCTCAGTACAAGGTCAAAATGAAGAACAACAACTCTCTCATCTCAGTACAAGGTCAATTTAAGGTACGTGACCCTCTCGTCTTAGTACAAGGTCTCGCCCTCTATCTATGCATTTATTTTATCGTCTTTTATTTTCAAAATCGAACGAAATTAGTGTTTTCGTTCTTACTTATCTTTTATGAGATCATCTGAGCTGTAAAAGTTCAAATCATTTGGTAAAATTTAAGTAAGAAAGGGTAGCTGTCAACACCCAATTTTTTCTGGGCAAATAAAAAATAAAAAATGAAGCAAATTAAAATTAAAAAATGTGTTATCATATTATTGTTTTTTAAAATAAATAAAAAAAGGGTTTTATTTCATTTTATTTTAGAGATAAAGTTTTAAAGTAAAATCTATAAAAAAAATAAAATTTGAAGGAAGCCCATCCCATTAAGAAATTCAATCAGAAAATAATTGTCTGGGAATAAAACTCAAATTAATAGGGCATGTGAAAAATAAAGTCAGTCCATTAAAAGTGCGCGAAAAAAATAATAAAAATAAAATTATCATTAAAGTGTTGTCATGTCACATTGTCTCTCTCTTTCTCTGCCTTTTCTGATGCCCATTAATGACACGAAAATTAATTGAAAATTATAGAAAGGTTAGATATTTGAATAGTTGATCTGATTATTATTTTGACTAATTGTAAATGATTATGCTTAATAGTGATTAAATACTTGTGATTTTCAATTAAATTTTGATTGTCTAATAATTTGTGTATTTTCTTTTTGAACTGTTAGGCTCATCTTATTTGTTGATTCTTCTTATTTTTTTTTTATGTTACTCCTAATAAAATTAAAAAAAATAATAAAAAAGGGGTAAAAGAAGAAAAGAAAAGATTCAGTTTTCATGTTTTTAGAAATAATAAATAGGAAAAATGAAAATTAAAATAAAATAATAAATAAATAATAAATATGTGGTACGTCAGCAGAGTTGTCCACATTCATTATGTTATTACACCCAATTATTCTCCATTTATTCTTAGTGATTGATATCCCATAATTTTTGAATTTGATTATATGGGGGTTATGATGCCACAGCAGCAATAACTATGTAATTGTGCCCATTTTTCAGTTTGTGTTCGTCTTTGGGACTTAACAATCAATTACTAGTTTTATAAATTATAATTTTAAGTGGGGATAATTGGGAATTAATAGATTTAGAACTGAATTAAAACGAGTAATCAATCGGGAGTTTACACATTATTATTAAATGGGGATAACTAGGAATTAATGGATTTTAATCTAAACTAAGAGGAAGTTGAATGGTATCAGTATAGATATACATAGTGAGTAGGGGGTAGGGCATGAAAAAAGACAGAGAGAGACAACAAAAATTACAGTGGACGCGTAGAGTCATCGAGGGCAGAAGGAGAAAAGGAAAAAAGTGTAAAGTTCTTGATCAGTGCTTCAATAGGTAAGTCTAGTTCGAGCGTTTTTTCTTTTGCTCTTGTATGTTCTTATACATAATGCGATTGTTTTGATTGCTCATTTGATTCCTTTATTCCTTTACGTAATGTGATTGTCTTGTTTGAGAGACACTACAACATCCTGAGTTTCTGTCCTTATTGCTTTGATTCGTTTTAAAAAAAATAATAAAGTATAAAACACTTTCAAAAGTTGTTTATGAAGGGAAACATGTTTGAGGATCTTCAACTCGCACATTTTGATTGCTCACCTGATTCCTTGATTCCTTTACATATTACGATTGTCTTGTTTGAGAGCTATTATGATATCTTAAATATCAGTCCTTATTGTGTTGATTCGTTTAGAAATAAATATAAAAAATATAAGACATTTTCAAATTCTCCATTACAATATAAAATTTTTCTAAAAACTTAATGAATTATTAATTTTCGAAAAAAAGTAAAAAAATAATAATAAAATAGTGTTTTTTTTCATAAAAAAATGTGAAGCAATTTTCAAAAATAATAGATAAAATATAAATTTTCAAAAAAAAGTAAAAATGTAAAACTTTCTAAAACAACTTTAAAAATAATTAAAAAAGATAAAACATTTTCAAAAATAATAGAAATATATAATTTTGAAAAAATAAAATACAAAACAGTTTTAATAATAAAAAACCATAAAAAGTATAAAATTTTAAAAACGAAGAAAATTTAAAATATTTTCAAATAAAATGACCAAAATACAAAATTTCTAAAAAAGGAAAATGTCAAATATCATTAATCAATTTTCAAAATTAGAACTACGTGAACCCTAATTTTCTTTTTGTAAAAATACGTAGAACTAAGGTCAATCATTGTCGGGCTTAAAAAATAAAAAATGTGTTTATTTGTCTTATTTTTGCTTATTATTTTTATTTGCATAATTGTTATTTATTTGTATTATGTTTATTAGCATGTTTTTATTCTTGTTTGTTTATTTTGTTTTATATTTGTTTGTTTTTTTTATTTCATTTATCTTTATTCATATTATTATTGTTATTATTTGGGAAAAATGACATTTTGTAAAACCACGCTTATTTCTACTCATTTGATTAAAGGTATCGTCTCAGGACGGGCGTTGTGAGGTGCTAATACCTTTCTGACACGTAACCAACTCCCGAATCTTGAATCTAGTTTGTAGACATTTTAGTTTTGGTTTTTCTATGGTTTTCCATTATAAACTATGGTGACGACTCCAAACTCTAAACAAATATTTTTAAAATTAATTTTTGATGACCCCGTCGTGATCCCGGTTGCGACAACTTTAATTTCCTAATTTAAATAAAGAAGCACAGGCAAAAATGGGGTTTTAAATTAAGGGAGACCCAATGAGGTTTGACTTCGCTATGTATTTCTGTTATGAAACAGAAAATCAGGGCATACGTAGTTCTTCCTATAACAAGGGGAGTTGAGTTTTTTATGATTTTTTATTTTTTTTATTTTTTCTATTTTTTTCACTAGATTGGTAGATGAGGGGTATTTTGGTCTTTAGTCTTTTTGGATTTTTATGAAGAAAAGACATTGGTTCTGAAGAAAAGGCTGATCAAAAGGAAGACAGTGATCGTGCAAATACTCCACGCACTATGGCAGCGGACGTGGCTCACACGAGGTTTGTATGGTTGGGCTATTATTACTTTGTTTCGCTAAACTCTTGGTGCATGAAAGGTTATAGCAGTTTGAAGTTTTGTCAAAACCAGATTTGGCCGATTTTTGTATACTGCAACCAGGACCAATCCAATAGACTCTAGAATTCATTTTAGCAACAATTTCATAGATCTCATTTTTCTACTCCAAAACCATATAAAATATGTCCAATTTCACACAAAGAGGGCAAAAGTTATGGCAACAATTTCATTGATGTCATTTTTCTACCCGAAAATCATATAAAATATGTCCAATTTTGACAACTAGGACAAAAGTTCTAGCATTTTGAAGTTTCTGAAAACCAAATTTGGCCGATTTTTTTTATCCTGAAACCAGGACCAAACCAAGAGATTGTGGTCTTTTTTTTAGCAATAATTTCATATATCTCATTTTTCTACCCGAAAACCATATAAAGTGTGTCCAATTTCGGACAACGAGGCCAAATGTTATGACAGTTTGTAGTTTTGCCAAAACCAGATTTTGCAGCTTTTTATATCCTGCAACCAAGACCAAACCAAAAGACTCTGTTATTTTTTTTTATCAACAATTTCATATATATTATTTTTCTACCCCAAAATCAGATAAACATGTCCAATTCTGACAATTAGGGCAAAAGTTATGGCAGTTTCAAATTTTGCTAAACCAAATTTCGTCAGTTTTTTTTTTTATACTACAACTAGGACCAAACCAAGAGACTCTGGTCTTTTTTAGCAAAAAATTCATATATCTCATTTATCTACCCCAGAACCATCTAAAATATGTCCAATTTCGGACAACCAAGGCAAAAGTTATGGCAATTTAAAGTTTTGTCAAACCAGGTTTGGCCAATTTTTTTTTATCCTACAACTAGGACCAAACCAAGTGACTCTGGTTTCTTTTTAGCAGTAATTTCATATATCTCATTTATCTATCCCAAAACCATATAAAAAAGGTCCAATTCTGACAACTAGTGTAAAATTTATGGCAATTTGAAGTTTTGCCAAAACCAGATTTAACAGCTTTTTGTATCCTGCAACTAGGACCAAATCAAGAGACTCTGGTAGTTTTTTAGCACCAATTTCATAGATCTCATTTTTTCTATCCTAAAATCATATAAAATATGTCCAATTTTGACAACATGGGCAAAAGTTATGGTAGTTTGAAGTTTTGTCAAAACCAGATTTGGCAACTTTTTGTATCCTGCAACCCGGACCAAACCAAGAGACTCTGATATTTTTTTTAGCAAAAATTTCATAGATCTCATTTTTCTGCCCCAAAACCATATAAAATATGTCTAATTTTGACAACGTGGGAAAAAATTATGGCAGTTTGAAATTTGTCCAAAATCAAATTTGGCCGGTTTTTGTATCCTGTGACGAGAACCAAACCAAGAGACTCTGGTATTATTTTTAGCAACAATTTCATATATTTCGTTTTTCTACCCCAAAACCATATAAAATATCTCCATTTCTGACAACCAAGGCAAAAGTTATAGCAGTTTGAAGTTTTGCCAAAACCAGACTTTGCAGCTTTTTGTATCCTGCAACCAGGACCAAACCAAGAGACTCTGGTATTTTTTTAGCAACAATTTCATAGATCTTATTATTCTATCCCAAAACCATATAAAATATGTCTAATTTAGGACAAACAGGGCAAAAGTTATGGTAGTTCGAAGTTTTGCAAAAACCAAATTCGGCCAGTTTTTGTACCTGCAACCAAGACCAAACCTAGAGACTCTGGTATTTTTTTAAAGCAACAATTTCATATATCTCATTTTTCTACCCCAAAATCATATAACATATGTCCAATTCTGACAATCACTGCAAAAGTTGTGGCAGTTTGAAAATTTGCCAGAACCAGATTTGGCCAGTTTTTGTATCCTGCAACTAGGACCAAACCAAGAGACTCGTGTATTTTTTTAGCAACAATTTCATAGGTTTCAGTTTTCTACCCTAAAACCATATAAAATATCTCCAATTCTGACAACCAAAGCAAAAGTTATGGCAATTTGAAGTTTTGCTAAAATCAGATTTGGACAGTTTTTGTATCCTGCAACCAGTACAACCAAGAGACTCTGTTATTTCTTTAAGCAACAATTTCAAAGAGCTCATTTTTCTACCCCAAAATCGTATAAAATATCTTCAGTTCTGACAACCATGGCAAAAGTTATGGCAATTTGAAGTTTTGCCAAAATCAGATTTGGCCAGTTTTTGTATCCTGCAACCAGTACCAAACCAAGAGACTCGTGTACTTTTTTAGCAACAATTTCATAGGTTTCAGTTTTCTACCCCAAAACCATATAAAATATCTCCAATTCTGATAACCAGGGCAAAAGTTATGGCACTTTGAAGTTTTGCTAAAATCAGATTTGGACGGTTTTTGTATCCTGCAACTAGTACCTAACCAAGAGACTCTGTTATTTCTTTAAGCAACAATTTCATAGAGCTCATTTTTCTACCCCAAAATCGTATAAAATATCTCCAATTCTAACAACCATGGCAAAAGTTATGGCAATTTGAAATTTTGCCAAAATCAGATTTGGCCGATTTTTGTATCCTGCAACCAATACCAAACCAAGAGACTTTGTTATTTTTTTAGCAAAAATTTCATATATCTCATTTTTCTACCCCAAAATCGTATGAAATATGTCAAATTCTCACAACTAGGGCAAAAGTTATGGTAGTTTGAAGTTTTGCCAAAACCAGATTTGTCTGATTTTTGTATCCTGCAACCAGGACTGAACCAATAGACTCTGGTATTTTTTTTAGCAACAATTTCATAGATCTCATTTTTCTGCCCCAAAATCATATACAATATGACCAATTCAGACAACCAGGGCAAACGTTATGGTAGTTTGATGTTTTGCCAAAACTAGATTTTGTCGATTTTTGTATAGTACAACCTGGACCAAACCAAAAGTCTCTATTTTTTTAGCAACAATTTCAAAGATCTCATTTCTCTATCCCAACACCATATAATATGTCAAATTCTGATAATCAATGCAAAAGTTATGGCAGTTTGAAGTTTTGTCAAAACCAAATTTGGCCGGTTTTTGTATCCTGCAATCAGGAGCAAACCAAGAGACTCTGGTATTTTTTTTAATAACGATTTCATAGATCTCATTTTTCGGTCTCAAAACCATATGAAATATGTCCAATTTTGACAACCAGGGAAAAAGTTATGGCAATTTGAAATTTTGCCAAAACCAGATTTGGCCGGTTTTTGTATCCTATGGCTAGGACCAAACAAAGAGAACCGTGTAGTTTTTTTAGCAACAATTTCATAGATCTCATTTTTCTACCCAAAACGACATAAAATATGTCCAATTCTGACAACCAGGGCAAAAGTTATGTCAGTTTGAAGTTTTGTCAAAACTAGATTTGACAGCTTTTTGTATCCTGCAACCAGGACCAAACCAAGATACTCTGGTATTTTTTTTTACCAACATGTCATAGATCTCATTTTTATATCCCAAAACCATATAAAATATGTCCAATTCTGACAAGCAAGAAAAAGTTATGGCAGTTTGAAGTTTTGCCAAAACTAGATTTGGTTGGTTTTTGTATCTTGCAATCAGGACCAATCCAATACACTGTGGTATATTTTTTAGCAAAAATTTCATAGATCTCATTTTTCTACCCCAAAACCATATAAAATATGTCAAACTCTAACAGCTAGGGCGAAAGTTATTGCAATATGAAGTTTTGCCAAAACTAGATTTGGGAGCTTATTGTATCCTGCAACCAGGACCAAACCAAGAGACTCTGGTATTTCTTTTAGCAATAATTTTATAGATCTCATTTTACTTGTCCAAAACCATATAAAATATGTCAAATTGTGACAATCAGGGCAAAAGTTATGGCAATTTTACCTAAACTAGATTTGTCTGGTTATTGTATCCGCCATGCTTGGCAAAAGTTATGGCAATTTTACCTAAACTAGATTTGTCTGGTTATTGTATCCGCCATGCTTGGCGCATCCAGACGTTTAGTGGGGTTCATTCCTAGGAGTCTAGTTCCTGTATGGCGAGTCCATGGGAATAGGGATGGCGAAGAGCGTTTACATTTTCACAAGAGTAAAGGTTATAACACCTTCTCACGAACCCTAGAATTCTTTATATCATCGATCGCAGAGGCAACCTCACCCTCTAGCTTGTCAAAGCCGCGCACAAGGTGGTAGCCTTCGAGATTGACCACCCCATGGAATCAACAACGTGGAGTAACACTCTCACCCACGTCATTTTTCTTCATTAATTCTCCACCCTCATTCCATTTAACTCCTTTCCACACAACTATGTCATGCCCTCCCATGGCATCCGCACGTCATACTCACCACCCTCCATCGCGCCTACACCACTACACTATCTTTGCGTTGCTAACGTTCTTCTCCACGTTCTCCTTCTCCTTTGTTGCCCCCGTGCACACCGCCCAACCTACCTCGCACCGTGACGCCCCTAACTCAACTCTCTCTCCACCATCGTCGCCTTCAAATTATCGCTCCTTCACCATCCTTCTTCGCCACCTACCGAGACGAGTCACGTCTCTCCACGAGCGTCGAGCCGCTCATTGTGGAAACAACAGCAGTCATCACCGTCATGCCTCCTGCCGCTAGCCACCACCGTATTCCCCCCTCACAAGTCGACGTCGTTCACCAAACGGCGTCATCTTTGGGTTATCGCACCGCTTCCTCTCCATGCTTGGTCTTGGTGAGCTTGACAGTGGGGGGAACGTATGAAGCATGTGCAGAAGTGGAATTAGGTTAAAGTGTGGGCCCCACTTATTTTTGGACCTAGCACACTCCTTTTAGGACCACCTCATATTATATCCACACCCCTCCCAAGGGTATTTTGATTATTTTAACACATCTTGTTTTTGTTTTTATAACTGTATCTTTCACCCATACTTTTTTGGATTTGAACCTATTTTGTTTTATTTTCTTCTTCAATTTCATCTTATTTCCTTAAATCCCTTAAAAATAAATAAATAAAAATAATTAAACCCAAAAATGGTTTTTCATGTGTTTTATTTTGAAATAATTTGATTAAATCTCTAAATGATCGCACACATTATAGGAATTTAATTCGAAAAAGTTTAATTATTTCGTTTAGATATTCAAATAACCGTACGTGTTACGCGATATCTAATACGTGATCTTCTCTCTCTAAAATTTACAAAATTTTTTATTCATAGGAGTCTAATACGTGATCTTCTCACTCTAAAATTTACGAAGTTTTTGATTCATAGGAGTATTGAGCACTATCATTCACACTTCCCTATAATCCTACCAATGAATAATAAATTTCCAAAAAAATAATAAAATTTTCAAAAATATAAAAATACCAAAAAATTTTCAAAATTAAAAAAATATCAAATATCTCAACAAACACTACTTCTTAAAGAACTACGTAACCCTGATTTTTCATCTTTGGTGGAAATACGTAGGAGCAAGGTCAAATCTAGTTGGGCCCCAAAAATTAAAAAAAATATATAAAAAATTTTGTTTGTTTTTATTTATATTTTTGTTTCTTATTTGGGAAAATAAATATTTTGAAAAATCACATTTATTTTACTTATTTAATTAAAGGTATCATTTTAGAACAGGCGTTGTGGGGATGCTAACACCTTCCCCACACGCAACCGACTCCCGGAGCCTAAATCCGGTTTCACATACTTGTCTTATCCATTTTTTATTTTTTCATAGTTTTTCATAATAAACTATGGATGACTCTCTTTTATCTATTTTTAAAATAATTTTATTTTCTTTTCGGATCACTGTCCCGTTGCAATCCGGGTTGCGACACCATGTGGCAACTCCTTAAACATGCCAAACATTATTTATGAGCCTTAAGGCCCAACAGTTACATTACAAGACCCAAAAATACAAGGTCCAAATATATTCTACTATGCCCAAATAAAAGGCCCAAATTATTCTATATTATTATAAACAATTTATAAAATTTAGAAAACTTCTTCTTAATGCTCCATGTTCTCTATAGTGATCTCTCCATGGTTGCATTCGAGCCCGAGCAGCTGGTTGAAAGCCCAAACAGACTCAAATGAGCCAAAATTTTCTATAAAACTCTTGATCTACCCTCTAATTCTTTGTCGTCTTTATTCTTTAACTAAGGTGGCTGGGATGTATTCTATCACTAATACCATTTAAATCCTTCAAATTTTTTTTTTAAGAATATCTCAACTGATAAAAGTTGTTGTATTTGTTTTTAAAAAGCTTACTGCAATACAAAGTAAACTTTTCCTATCTTAATTTTCATCCCAAAATATTTAGCCCCGTAAAAAAAGTTTCTATAGTGATAATTGGGTGTAAAGTACGTAATGAAAACACAGTATTTTTTTCTTAAAAAAAAAACGCTTTGCTCTATATAATAGAAAAATTTTTGTTCTATTTTATTCTTTTTAATATAGAAAAATCTGCTCTATTAATATAATTAGTTTTTAACAAATTCGATTTCTTTAAAATCCATTTAAAAAATACTTTTATACAAAAATAACTTGCATATGGAATTAAAATATAACAAAATTTATGTTTTATTCTTAATTATTTTTGAAAATGTAATACATAAGAAAATTGTTTTCATAAAAGAAAAACGGTGAAAACTTGGATGATTCAAGTGAAAACATTTAGGAAGTGTCAGTAGTACGGACCCATACGTACTTTAACTTTACTACCCCACATATTTTAACCTTCTCCCATAATTGGATGAAATAATCATATTGTTCTCCGTTTACTTTTCATTTACTCTATTGTCATTGTAATTTTATTCTACTACTATCAAATAAGAAGAAAAGAAAAATACTGTATTAGAAAAAGAGTGAAAAAAAATCTCGTTTCAAAAATTCTTTTCAAGAATACTGTTTATAAAGCTTCTTCCAGAAAATTCATTCCAAACAACTTATTATAAAAGGTATTATATATGTTATAGAAAGTTTGTTCTAAAATATATTTTATGTGTTCCAAAATATTTTATGTAGATCTTATCCAATTTTGGAATTAATGTATTTCATAAACTTAAAAAAACGTGTTTCACAAAAAATTCTAGAATGAATAATTCAGAAATTAGTTTAACGAAGGATAAATAGTTATTCTAAAATTTGTGCGAGTGCAGGTTGAAAAAATGGAGAGGTGTAGAAAGTAAAAACCTTTAATGGAACATAAAAGGTTCAAGCCCCTTTTCTTGCAAGATATCATCCCGCACCTAGTATTTTTTTTAAATTCTAAATTTAACCTTAATAAAAAGACGAAAATATCATGCAATTGTTTCTAGCCAAGGTATGATCTTTTATTTCGGCCAAAACCAATTAGCCACAACTTCGTACACTCTAAAATAAAAATAGAACGTTCAAGTAACATCCTCTTAAAAAAAAAGTTTATTGGTTGAGTTTATCAAATGCCCAACGAATTGCAATACCCAATGTGAATTTCGGCCCATTTATTCTACTAAAACTTATGGGACCTCTTCATTCTGCACCCGCATTTTTTAAACCTCCACTCCATAAAAGGTGGTGAAATGACAAAAATAGCTTCGTTTCAATTTAAAAATCAACCTTACTTTTTCTTTTCTCATTTTTTATTCTTCCTGATCTACCCCATTTCCTATGCATTGTTGGTGATTGTATGTGATAAGTCTTACGGGCATACTATTGACTTTCTAAATGGAAGACACTCCTTTTTTAACATTAATTAACATTAATTAACATTAATAAGGTAATTCTTTAGGACAAATAGTAAAAAAGGTTTGGAAAGGAAGTTCTTAGGTGACACTTTTTTAGAGTGTCATGTGGCATCTTTTAAGATTCATATTTCCCAGGTTGCGGCTTCTTCGAAGCTTACTTTAAAGGTGAAACGTTCACTTCATTTTACGGGTTTCAAGGCACAAAACCTTACATTACTTGACCCAAAATACATATAGTCCAAAATTCTATTCTACTTCACCCAAAATTGGAGGTCCAAAATAAATTATGGAGTACTTTATATAATTTTTACAAATAGAGATCTTATAGTTGAAGCTCCAAAATATCTAAAACGATTTTTTTCAATATTGAACTTGGGTCCAAAAGTTTATTTCAAGGCCCAAACTCCTAATAAACTCTAGATCAAGCATCTACCTTTGTGACCTCTTTATTCTTGTCTGCAATCTTGGAGATAGATTTGCATAATCTAGGGTTAAACCTAAGTAGAAGACTACTAAGAACATAAGAACAAGTGAGGTATCATTTCGGCATAATCTCTTTCCTCATTCAATGTTGATTTTACAAGGACCTAGCATACTTATGTATAGTTCTATGTCTAAAAAGGAGCCAAAATTTTTAAATTCAAAAATACATATAAGAAGTCATAGATCTAAAAAGCCAATGAGAGCATGACATGCGGCAAGTTATACTCTCCATGCCTTCTCCCATGTCTAGCATGTTGTTATTTGTGTTTGGAGCTCCTTAGCATGCAAGACTCCTTAGCATGCAAGACTCCTTCCAAGACCGTCTAGGATTTCCATTGGGCTTAAGGAAGCCCAATTGTAACCCTAGATAGATTCTAATATCCTACTCTAGCTCTAATCTACTCATGATCTAAGTACAAGGCCCAAAGATTATTCCTGTTAGTTCAAATACATAACAATTATTATAAACTATTTTAAATAAATTTACAAATAAAGGTCTTCTTCTTGGTGCTTCATATTCTTTAGAGTGAACTCGTCAAGGTTGATCTCGAGCCCAAAAGACTGGTTGGAAGCCCAAATAAGCTTAAACAGGAAAGTCCTAAGTAGCTTCCGATCAAGACTCTAGCTTTATGACCTTTTTATTCTCTGACAAAGTGTTAGCTCTTTTTGCTAATGATGACAAGTGAACCAAACACAAAGGTAACAAGTATAAATATATTGTTATTTCGCGAGAGTTTTGTGCAAAATATGACAATAATTACAATTATAATGAAATTAGACTTAAGAACAATTTCATAATTTTGATTGTCATGCAAAAAATCAATTTTTTTGTCAATAATTGAAATGCAGAACAAGGATCAAAAGATGAATGATATGAAATTATGAGGGTTAGACATTCCCAATCCTTACTCTCATGCATAAAGACAATTATCTTCTTTTCAAATAAATATTGATCCACAACAATACCTAAACCCTATTTCCTTGGGCGAATGAACCTAAGATTATCTATTAACAGCTAATTCCTTGATCAATTAAATAAATAAGACTCGCAAGCGCCACAAGGATCTTAAGAAAACTACTAAATCACATTCTATTCATAGATATGATCTTTCATTAGGTAACTTATTTCAAATCTTGATTACAAGTGATATTTCTCAATACTGCAAGATTCAATTATCAAGTCATATAAATCAACATAATAGGCAGTAAACACAGGATTAAAATACTAACATATTGAAAGAAAAAACAACTGTATAAAGATATATTTATTAAGACCAATATTGATTAGATGAGAGTTCAGAAAGATTAAATCTTACCCCCAACAACAATGGATTTAGCTCTACAGAGTCATGAGAAGACTAAACATAGCAAATGAATAATGGAAGATCATTGCCTCTAAATGTGACTTTCACTCCTTGATAGTTGGAGATCTCTAACTCTAATGCAAAACAATGTATGTAGGAATGTATAATCTGGATTGTATAATCCATAAAGTATTTGAAAGTTTTTGTACATTCTAGAATGTATTTATTTATTAAAAGAATTAGTTGCTAATGGAATCATGTGATATTTGACAGAGATATGGTTATAGAATTAGAGGTGGAACATCTCAAGTCAAATCTTGAGAGAGACTAATGGCATTAGTTTGAAGAAGAGATTAGGAGTAAGCTACCATTGAAATTAATGCAAACATGTTGCCAACAGTTGGTAAAGTACATGATGAGCAACAAGTGTATGCTGGTGAACCTTTTGATATATCCTTACTAGCGAGTTATGCTGAGCATGTGGCCTTAAGACTCTGGGAGGGTGAGGATCAAGGTGAATTGAAGTTAGTCTCTCACAAATGCAAGTTAAGTAAATTTAGGATTCTTTATCCCCAAATTTAGGTTGTGAGTTCTTAATACCAAGTTGTTGTCACTACATAACATTAGTCATGAGACAACTACTAAGGGTCTCATTTCAACCTTTGAGGAAAGATGGCACTATTATACCAATACTTTCCACCTCCCTGTTAGTGCAATGGCATCATTTTGAATGTCTACATTGTTGTATGTTCCTATGGTGGGACAATTTTGTTCATGTATAACATTGGATTTCACATCAACATCATCATTCTTGGTTAAGCTCCTTAGGATGGAGATCGGTGATCCTACAATAAAGTTGAGGCAATGTTATGGTGCACACCCCAAACTCATTAGTTGCATGAGGTGTACAACGAGTGCATCATTCATCAAAGATGAGAGTTTTTAACTCGGGCTTATTTGTTGCATCTTGTTAGGTTTATAATATTCATCGATAAAAGTGTGACATCTATTAACGTCTTGTACTTCGTATTGTTTAATAATCTGAAGATGTGTGCTGGGTATGCATGAGGATTTGTCGCACTAACCCATATGTACGTTCAGTAATGCTTGCTTTGCATAGATAAAGTAGTTTGGTGGTTATGTCATGCTTTTACATGTAAACAATATACACAATTTGGACAACTCAATTTTTTTATTGAATACATGATTAATGTTTTGTTCATGACAGAATAGGCATGAATATATCAACACTTCCCAAGGATGGGATAGAGGAATATAAATCTCACATATAATGAAGTTTATCCTCGGATGTCACATTATGTGACTGGACATGCACAATTGACACTGTGCACGTCCAGTTAGATGGTGTTATCCATGATAGGATGATCTGAACTCCTTATGATGACCATTGTCATAACTAGCCATTTAAGGTAATACCCATGCTCTCGGAATACATCCGACTTAGGATGTTGTCACATTACCATTTTCCAGAGTGTGTTTTGCAACAGTTTAGTATATGAAAATAGTTCCTCGACCTCCTTCGCCATTTGAAGGAGAAGTAATGGCTATTACTGATAACCGAAGGTTACATGTAGCCTAACCCCTTGTTATCAATGTGACAATGACTTTACATCCATGAACATGTGTAGTCGGATACATGCACTGACTTTGACTTTGATCAGTGTCAGACCCGTACATAGTTCCTGGGTAGACGAAGGTCAATTGTCTATATTGCTATGTTGTTGGTTGCATAGTCCGAATGATGGCGGCATAATCGAGATCATAGTAGGAACATGCTTATATGGTGAGTAATTTATCTTGTTTTGTATTTATTATTATTTTACCATGATTATTTGTTTTCATATTTGAACTTCCTAATATCATTCCAATGAATGCAGAATATATTTATGAGGATCACCACCATCTTGCAACGTAGGGTGAACTATGGACAAGTATCAGAAAGTACTCCAGCATGGGATGAAACCCATGATGCACTACAATTAGCCTGGGACATGACGGGTGAGGAGATTATTTACACCAAATATCCATGTGTTATACATAAGAAACGACAAATAATATAGTTTTTAGATAGTTTTGTTATAGTTATTTTATATACTTAGATTTTGCTTGTTTAAATTAAAATATACATTATAAGAAAAATTTGAATCATAATAAATGAGATATTATCATAGTTTATGACAAATGTGTTATATGTTTTCTTTATGTCAATATTATTACTAGTAAAATAAATAATTTTATATTAAAAAGACTAATTTTATGTCAAACATCTCATAAAATAAAATTAAAATTAAAAAAATCTATAAATATATATTCTTAAATTTATAATCCAAAATATAAAAAAATATATTTCAGAATGTAGATTTGAATATGGTACAATTAGTATTTTAATTTATGTTAAAAAAATGAAAATGCATGATACAAACAACTTGAGCTGGTCTGAATTATCTGAATAAAACCCATATTTTTCAGCTAAAAGGAGATATTATAATTATTAAAATTAAAACTATGAGCAAACAATTTTCTCAGTTAACAAGAAATTTTTTTCAGTGCTATAGTTGGAAAATCCATTATGAATTTTTCTAATTTTGCTATTATTACATTATAGAAAGTAGTCTAAAAAGAAAGATGAATGGGACATTGTTTTCTCCAAATTAGCAGCAAGATGTTTTGAATATTTTAACTAGTTACAAGCATTCTAAATTTTCCCCTATTTTTTTAAATCATGATATTATTATCTATTGACAAAGTTGGTGACCCATTTGTGGGATCTCCATTCTCAGCTATATATGTTTTCATCCACAATATTCAACTAACCCTTCTTCAATAATACTGACTTTAATACTAACTATTTGAGTTTTTATTACAACACAGAATTTCTTTCACTTTTTTGAAATATAGAAATATAGATAGAAATATTTTAGCGATTATGTTTCCTCTAAGAAATGAATGGAATATATCAAATGGAGGCAAAAATTGGTGGTGGGTCCAGAGATAAGCGGTGCAGGAAGAGCACGCTGTTCCCCATTAAAAAAAAAATAAACAAATCACAAAAACTTCCAGATGCATACTTTTTTCCTCACCACAGCACATCTTTGTGATATTCTTTCATATATCTTAAATCAACTTTTATTTTAAGATAATCCCTTTCCCCTTCCATGTTCCTTGGACACATGGTTTTCTTTAAATTATTCTGACTGACAGATGCCAATTAATTACTGTCCTTACTCATTTCATTACCTCCAATTTTGGTTACTATGGAATATTTCTTAATTTATAAAATTGATGTGATGAAATTGAATCATCCTCGCTGTTTATGTTAAAAAAGTTCCTAATTTCAGTGGATGCAAAAGGCCAAAAAGAGTTACTTTCACATGGGTACTGTGGAATATTCTGTCGTATCATCACGTTATTTATCTTCAAGATTGTCTCGTTTATTTTCAAAAGACATATATATACCTACATGTGAGAGAGGAAAACGAGTACAATTTTTCCTTCCCCAAGGATAATTAAATTTGGCTAAAATCAATATCACTCAAAATTATTGATCAATTTTTTCTATAAATAACTTTCGTATTAAAATAAGTGAAAAATGAAATATTTTTTATAAAATAAACTTAATTTACATACAAATTAAAAATAATATTTTAAAGAAATACATAAAAGAACTTATATTAATTAATTTATGTATAAACTAATTTTATCTGATAGAAAAAGTTACTTTATTTTTTTTTATTGCTTTTGCTTAAAAATTTGTAACGAAATTTACCTAAAGAAACAGTAGATACTTTGTTTCTGTTCCATCTTTCAAATATATCTTTCCTTCAATTTCCGGGACCAACTTTTCCTCCACTTGCGGTTTGAATGCACACAGCCAAACAAAATAAAGCGAAAGAGACCTGCATTTAGATTTTAGACATGTTCTAATCTTTTGAATATTCCATTTGTTTAAAACATAATTAAACATATCTATTATTTCTTTATTTTTCTCATTTTCTACGGCATCATATTAGTTACTATATTTATATTTTTATCCGTCCGAACATTTTTTTTTTTTTTAGATGAAAAAGAGGAAGAGTTTTTAAAAATGCTTGTTTTACTGGTTTTGTTGGATATGGGAAAGGAAGAAAAAAAAAACTTATATGGTACCTTTTTTTTTCTTGTGCATGTTTAAAGAAAAACGTGTGATATACATTCACACACATATATATATATATATATATATATAACTATTAAATAACTGCAAAGTTCATTTTACTTTTTACATTTTTTTCATTTTATTCATTTTTTATTTATGAAATTTAAAATAATTATACCTTTGATCTCTGAAATTAAAAGAAAAAGTTATTTCAGTGTTCAAAATTTTTAGCTTCTAAACAGAGATTAAAATGATTTCTATTAGGATTTTAGATTTAAGCTTCAAGGTTTAAAACTATTTTTTTTTGTCTCTCAAATTTAATGTTTATAGTGTAAAACAATATTTTTTTTTTAATTTTAAGTATTTTTTTTAATTTATATTACTGAAATCAAAATCGTCTCTAATTTTATAGGGTGTTCTTATAATCAAATCTTTACTTTTTTCCCAAACCGAAATGAGAGTTGAATAAGATTTGGGTGTACACTTACATCTTCCTTTAGACAAGGAGTGTCAGCTTTTCGTTTTTTACACACACATACTTCTCAAACATATCACTTTTTCTATTTTGTTTTTTAACGGGTACAAAGGTATAAGTACGTCTTTTCTTTATTCCCTAATCACTGGCACGATGAAGGAACACTTTTGGTAATGAAGTGACAGAAAGACTCCCTCTAGTTGTGATGCACGAGCAATTAAGGTAGTGGGAACAAGAGACGTAGTCAACAATAGTTCACTCATAACTATTAACTATTAACTATTGGCTGCTTCTTATTCATTGCTTACTGGTCTAGTTTTGGATAATTGCACCCACTTAGTTACACACACCAACCTTGACTAGCCACCAGCTGCCGTGTAATCCATTTTCTCTTACGTCTCACTCTCATTCATAACACTTAGCAGCTTCTACCACCATTTTCTAATACAACAATAATTATATCTTGGACACAATGGAAGGAAAGGGTGATTTTCCCTCCACACCTTGTCCTTATTTAGTACTTAAATCATGTAAGATTCTTTTGAAGAGATAGTTTGAAGTCCCATTTTAAGGTAAAAAATTGAGTAATATGAACTCTATACAAAAAAAACAATAATTGACAAATCTGATATCCTAAGATTTTAGGTATAAAAATTAGATAATTAGTGTCAAATGTGTGAGGTATTATGAATAAGTTATTCGCGGATAAAATATTTAGATTGAGAAGGAGTATGTAATGTTTGGATAAGGATTCGCATTTGAATAAAAAGTTTTAGAATTTAAGTATAAATTAAGAGTCTTACATTGTACAAAATAAATTTCTCCAACCACGGTACTTCTAATCTATGATCCCAATACTTTAAATGAAGACTATTATTTCATAAACGTGTTGTCCAATTTTTAATCTAATTCAATAGTAAACAAATAGGAATCATAATTTTACTAAGGCTAATTTGTTAAAAAGCAAGCCAATTTTTTTTCACTCATTGTCTTTTCTTTCTCTACCCAAAGACTGTGTAGACAATAGGAAAACTATAAAAAAAAAGAGAGTTGAATTGTGATTTAGTTATTTTCTAAAAAAAATTCTTAAGTATGGTCTGATTATGCATCATTAGAAAACATTCACTCTTAATATGATAAGACTTCCGTTTGATGAACTTAAGTAAACACATGTTTGAACTGAACTAATTTCCTGAAAGATATTGACTTAAATTATAATTTCATTCATAAACATTTTTTAGCAAGTTTTTCGTAAACTTAAGTAGAAGATAATATTTGAAAACATATTTTCAACTTAGCTTTTTTTTTCTTCTAAAAGGTGAAGATATATGGAAATTGTGCAACTCTTCTAAATCTTTTTATTGTTGATTTACACATTATCAAATCATGTTTTATGTGTCTAGTTAAACATCCACAATTCATATTGAATACTTGGTTAGAAGAAATTATGATAAAGATATTTTCAACTTCTATCCTTACAATAATTCACCTTCTTGGGTTATACAAATGATAATAACATGCAAAATGAAGGAGAGAAAAGAAAATACACACAATAATTGATACATATAAGGATGATGAAGTACCTGAGGAACAAGGAGAAGACAAGCTTCAAGGAATTAATACAATAAGCATGACTAAAGGAAGAAAAAAGAGCAAATAGAGAAGAATCACAAGAAGAAGAATCAAAGCTTTGGAGGAAGAAATCAAAAGAATAAGCATGTGTAACTCTTGAAAACATGAGGAACTTGAGAGAAGTAGAGAATTTGAAGATTACAACTTGAGAAAGAGCTCCATGATCCTTGGAACTTCTCGAGTTGGCACAACATGTGCCTACTTGCATGTCATCATATGTAATTACTACTTCTTCCTAAGTTTAAGGCACTAACATGTGCACTCTCTAATTTTAAGGGATTAGTCTAGTTAACCATGGTTAAATTTTGTTAATCATTTTTACTTTTCATGCTCCTCCATGGTTCACATTCAAGCCTATAAATAGCAGTGTTCTCCTTGTAAATTTCATAAGTTGAATGAACGAGAATTTGCCTTCAAAGATTTTTTGAAAGAATTTGAGAGTGTCTCTTCTCTTATTTTGAGTTCTTATCTTGAGAAGTTTTCTCGAGTGGTGACTCTTCTTGTACTTATCCTGGGAGTTCTTCCTCCCAAGGAGGTGTGTTCTTCCTTCCTCATCCCTTTAATCCATTTTTATTTTCATTCCTTGTTCTATTATTGTTTTCCTTACTTGTTCTTTACTTTGTCGAATGTATTCATCTCCTATGGATTCCATGTTTGCACCAAATGTTTGTTCTTCCATGAAGTTCTTATTCTTCATCTTTTATTTAGTTGATCAAGATCTACTAGTAGAAAAACTACATTCTACAACAGGATAAAATAATGGTTAAAACACAATCGTGGTAAACAAAAATGCTCTGGTATTTTTGAAATTATGTGGAAAGATATTACAGCAGTTGAGCTCCCAACTGTTGTAGTATCTCCCTACTGCACTAGTTGAGATCTCCCAACCGTTGTAGTATCTTTCTTGAATTTAGAAATTAGGTTCGAGGGAGATACTATAGAGGTTGGGGGCTTCCAATCGCTATAATATCCCTTGTTTTAATCCTAAAGTTTTTAACTACTTTCTTTCATTATTTATTTTTCCCTCTTGTGTCGTTGTCTCTAGTTCAGTGCATTTTGTGCACTTATCAGTCACGTTCATTTTGTTGGTTTCTTCGTTGCTTTCATATACTTTCTTCAGCTTTTTCGACATATGTGGTTTGCTAACTTTTTTATGTTGCAACTTTTGAGGATGCTATATACTTGATGCGTTATCTTTTCTCCATCGTGAATGCTTGGTTCGACACCCCTTACCGCTCTCTTTGAAAGAGGTTAGCAATTTTGTGAAATTCATTAAAAATTGTTATAAATTTTTTTTGACCCAAATTTTTTATCAGTAACTTGATTTAGTGTATATTTGATGATAGATTTCTTATATCGTATATATTTAACATAGATTTTGAGTTGCAAAAATTTAGGGCGAAAAACGGCCATAACTTTTCATAGAGATATCAGATTGAGATGCTCTAAAAATGAAAGTTGCTCGAAATGACGTAATGAAGCTTGTGGGCAATACTTAGAGGGGATTCAAAATCTAAATTTTTTCCAAAATTCTATTGTTTACTACTTTTTTTATAAATATTTTTCATATATTTTTTTCTATTTCACATATCTATACTTGTCTGTGGTATTTCATTGTATGGATTAGAGATTTTATTAAAGAATAATGGAAATTTTTGGATTTTTTCTAAAATAGAAAATACTACAGCGGTTGCATAGGACAATTGTTGTAATATTGGGAAACTACAACGCTTGTATAATATCTCAATATTACAACGGTTGCATAGGGAAACCGTTGTAGTATCTCTCTCACTTTAGCAAAAAGAAGGTGTATTACAATGTTTTTTCAACAACCAAGGTGGTATCTATTACATAATACAACGATTAAACAATCGTTGTAGTTTGTCAAGACTTTGTACAACGATAAAATCTACAGCGGTTTCAGAACCGGTGTTGTATGCCTTCCAGAATCGATGTAAAAGATGAGTTTTTTACTAGTGATCCTACCAATCCCCTAACATCCATATCAAGTAGTATCAAAAGTTAAAAGATTAACCCAAACATTGGAGATGTTCATCACTATCTAAGAAGGTGTCTTGAAAAATCGGTATGAAACCCATTCTTGTTTAGAGGTGATTTTTGAAATTTTTTTTGTGTTCTAATTTTGTTGATATGTTCACATCATGTTTATTGTTTAGTTCATGAGTTTAATCCATTAATCAAGTCATTGTATCCAATTCTTGCATTAGTTGGCCGAAATTTTTTCTTTAGGAATGAGTATGATGTTGATGCTTAATTAATTTTGTTGTTCTTATATTTTTGTCTTTTTTCTTCAAGCTTTCTAGAGTTTGAAAGTATTTAATCTTATTTTTTTTTTTTAAATTTCCTTATGAGCCAACATGTTTTAGAATATTTGAAACCCATAAACATTAAGATTCAAGTGTTGTGATCCTCTTATTTATGGTTGTCTTTTGGAATTTGGTTTTCAAGAAACAAAGTCAAAAACAATTTTCATGGGGCTGCTACTCTAAATGGTTGAAGCATATATGTCTTATAAAAACAAAGAAAAATTAATAGAAATAAAAAAGAAAATTATACAAAGGTTAAATCATCAAGTGTTTGAGAAATGGTTGGTCATGAGTAGTTTGTCCTAGTTTTTTTAATCAATTTGTAACTTTCTTCGAGGATTGTTGAATTGTTTCTATAAAATTGTGTGGGTTTTATGTTCTTTAATGTGTGTTTCTTAAGTTCTTTTCAATTCAAGGTTTTACATGATTCCAATGGAAGAAGTTTTTGCTTCACCCTTTACCCTTCTTTGAGTTTTTTTCAAGTTTTTTGTTGCACTTTTGTGTGCATTTTTATTATGTACATTTTCAGTTTGTATTTGTCAATTCTATTTGGTTTTGCCTAAAATTTTTCATAATTTTAAGGTTTAGTGCATTAAGAATCATTACATGATTTACTTGAGAGATAATATTTCTTAATTTGAATTTGGAACAATTTTTTAGGCATCTTGACTTTCTCTCTTGAGTGTTTGAGTGCAGCCAAAAAATCATTGGTTTCCCCCCTTTATTTTAGTGTGAAAACACATAAAATTGAGTGTAAACACTTCGTGAGGGAATAGGACAATTTTTGGTACTAATTCTTCAACTACTTTGGTACTTTTGCTTGTTTTGTCTTCCAATTTTGTGTAGGTTTCTCAGAAATTTTCAACCATGTCTTTGTGTCCAAAGGAAGAAGGAAGTGCAAATATGAACATAAATCATGTGGTTATGGAAGAGTTGAGACAACTAGTGGAGCAATTAAAGAACATTGTTAATAGAAGAGATAGAAGGGAAATGTGGTCTTCAAGATCTTCTACCAATTTTGATGAAAGTGACATGGAATATTTTCATCCTAAGTGCGAGAGAAGGAAAGGAGACACCACCATAGGAATTAGAATGAAGATAAGTTTCTTAAATATAATGCTAAATTTCCTAAATTCATTGGTATGTATAGGAAAGGAGACACCAAATTATATTTTAGTGATTTTAATGATAGAGATGTTTTAGTGCCAAGAAAACAAAGTGGCCCATCTGCTGAAGACCCAACACAATCGAAGGCCTACCATATGGATGATACTAGGTTTATTACATTTATAATGTGCTTGGAGAAGGGCCCATAAAGATTTTATTTCTTGTGAAAACTATTCTAGTATTTTTTTTTTTTGTAAAAGGTGTGTAAAAAATTAATAATTTCCTAAAGATAGGATTCCAACCCAAGTTTACAAGCTTGATATGCCTACGCTTAACCATTGGGGCAATTGATCTTTTCTTGTGATATGGTAATTTCAATTTTGTTTTATTTACTTCTAAATGACGGAAACTCATAAACTAATTTGCATATAAACAATTGGGGAATTTACAAGGGCTGTAGATTACACATTTTTCAAATTGGTGAAACTGAATCTCCTAGGTTCTTTGTTGAACCAACTACTAGACTGATCAAGGATTTTTCCATTCTCTTATGGCTTCCATGTGGCTTTTCTTTCTCTTTAGAAGTCACACAGATCATCCATATCACCCATTTTACCTAAAACCCTAATTCCCTATAGATCCAATCTCTGACCCTAAAATTTCACTATTTTTTTGTCCATAATTATTCCAAACCATATCTCATGATTTACTAAACCTTTTTGACTGATTCTTGAGCGATTATTGAGCCTTGTCCCTAGTTGTGAACTTTCACCTGGATTTGGTCTTGTTAAATTTTGACTTCTATAGTGCTAGATGTCACTTCAAAGCTTTTGTATGTGATTTTACAATCCTCGGTAATTTTGTACCTTAGACCGGTTCATTTTTGAAACCTAGTTGAGGGGTTTACTTCATCTTTGAGGATTGATCTATATATAAATAGTGTTTTATCACAGTGTAACCTTTACTCTCTAAGCTCAAGGATATCAACATTTTGCCATAGTTCCATCTAGGTTTTATCTTTCTTCTTCTTTGATGGTAAGCTTTACAGTAGGAGCTAAAAGAAGATATTCGCTACAAGATCGTTTATATCTATTGAGCAACTTTAGTTCTTCTTTCATGTCCATTGTACGTCTGATGAGCTCTAACGTGATTTTTGCATTTAATGTTATTCTTCTCTATGCAACATCCTTGATAGTTGACAATGATTATCTCATAAGGTAGCACAACCTTTTGCCCCTATTCTTTTGAAAAGTAGATACCATACAGGGAAATTAGTTGAGTCATAATTAAAGAGCTTTTTTGTGTAAGGAGATTGATAAAGAGTTTTAGCTCGTTTTCCAAGAGATCTCGATATTGATTTCTATTATATCTTGAATGGATCACGGATATTCCCTGCTATATATAGTAAGTAGATGGATATTTGTCGTTTTTGAGAAATTTGGACTACTTGTGAGAGTGATTCTGTTCCTTGAGTCTTATCTTGATTTATACGAGTCAGATGATGATTCTTCATTGGTACTTCATCTTGAAGATAAAGGTGGAACTTCAACTTTAAGTGCAATGCCTTGCTTCTTCCACCATATAAGTCTTCTCCAAAGTAACATGAAGACTTTAAAATGGACACTTAATAGAGCATGATACTTTATTTCATGAACATTAGACCATGTAAAGACAACTAAACTATATGATAAAAAGGTTATACAAACCTGTCTTCAAGACTACAAAAAAGAATAAAGAGGTTAATGAGTTACAACCTTGATGAGGAGCTTATCAAGAGTTAAGGCCTATTTGAGCTTGTTTAAACAAACTTTTGAGCCCAAGTTCAAAATTAAAAAATATCACTAGAGATTTTGAAGCTTTAAGATTAAAGGACCTCTACTTGTAACTATTAGATAGTGTGGGAACAGCTGGTTCCAGAAGGAGGGAGGAGTTGAATGGAGCTTCGACTCAATTCATTGTAAAAAAAACCACCAAGCAAGATCGTCCAAGACAAGAATATATAATCACAAATGAAGCAATTTTATACCAGTTCACCTTAATATCTTAGGCTATGTCTAGTTCTCCCTTGAACAAATTGTTTAAGTGGTTCCACTATATTGTAAACGTTTACACCATGCTCATGAACCTCTTCAGGTTACACTAAGTACACAAATCTCTCCAGGTTACACCGAGTACATAAACCTTTGTAGGTTATACTTGTCTCATTCTCCCTTTTAGATCAATACCACTTAAGATTGAAATAAAACGCTATCAAGTGAGAGAATAATCAATGCTCACAAGGAATAACGTCACATGGTGAAGAATTACACAATTTTCTCACAACTCAAAACTCTAGATGCTCTCAGTAACAGATTTACAATAGACAGTCAAATATTTAGTAAATTCTTCAATGTATTGAATAATTTATTTCTCTTTTTGCTTCTTGTTATCTTCAACTTGAAATTGTTTATCTATATTTAGCTCTGTAGAAACTGGCTGTTAGATGCTTGAAATGAAAATCTTAAATATCTAATGCTAAAACACGGGGAACAACTTCTATTATTGATTTTGCATTAAAACTGAAATAGAAACAATTTAACCAGTACATGAAATCTTTGATTTAAAACAATAAATCACGTTCAAACATTTCATAATAATTTGAATAATTTCCATTATGAGCAAACTTAAACATTCAAGCACATGTTATAAAATCTTATATATATATATATATATATATATATATATATATAATCCAGTTGTAAATGATTTGATTAAAAATAAAATTGAAAGCAAATTTCAAAACAAATTTACAACATTTACTATTTTTATATTTATCTATTTTTAACTTTCCTCTTCTTTTAATTTTCAACAAAACTAATTTAATAAAATAATAATAGATAAAAAGTTATCTAGGTCTTCATTCCGATTATACATACTCCCGATGCTTAGAGATCCATGAATATTACTGTAACAAACACATAAATCATCAAATATAAACACACACTTGGAGTATTGTTATCATCAAAATTTTATTAGATGATTACATCATCTAAAGGTACTTTTAGACTGTCTAATGATTCAACATATAGAGTAGTTTATAATTTATTTTTAGGCCAAGTAGAATAGGAGTCGTATAGGGTTTTGGGCCTTGAAGCCCATAAGAACAAGTTGACAACCACCTTTGAAAGAATCATCCAAGAAGGCGCCACCTAGGAAGATAGAAGGCACCACATTTGCCTATGAACCTTCCAACTAGGCACCACTTGGAGAGCTCCTCTCCAAGCTTCTTTTGCCACTTGTCCTCATCTCATTAGATAGGAAATGAAGCTTGGCTCCAATGGAAAGGTTTTTCTCCTGATATATGCAAGATGAAACACCTGAGGAACAAGAGAAAGAGAAGACATAAATAATAAATAAAGGAATTATGAAAAATAAGGAAAGAGCATGAAGAAATAAAAAAAGAGAAAAAGTAGAGCACTTGAAAGTGGAAGCAATTTAAGAGTATGCAATAAGAGAAGGAAAGAAACATCTTAACTTTTGGAGCTCTCCACCTATCAAATTAAAACACAAGGATGGCCACATCATCATGAACCATCATTACACCTTCTGATGGAAGAAACCGTAAGCATACACAATAAGTGTGATTCAGATGGTCACATCAGACCAAAATACTGTCAAATTTGTCTAGATTGTGTCTGTAAAAAATGTATATCATTTATTTTTTCTTGGTATGAATTTTCAACATTGTAAAAACATTCATCTAGGGTTAGACAAATAGGAGAAGGTGCGCCTAGGGTTAGGTTAGGGTTGGTGCACCTCCCACCGTTGTACACATGTCATTGTGCCATTGGAGAGTTTTGAAGCTTGCTACACATATCGACGTGATAATATTAGATTGGAGCATGGTGGATACTTGTTGGATGGAAGTTAGGGTTATAATTAGGGCTGGACAGTAGTTAGGGTAACAATTGGATGGTAGTTAGGTTTTGTGTTTAGCTTCTTTTATAAGCTTTTATAGTCTATAAATAGGTAAACCATGTACTTAATTTTTCAAGCTTGTATACACTAGTGTTATACTTTAATTTTTCAGCACCATTTGATGTTTGAGCTTCTCCATTGTTGCCTTCTCTTAGAAGACTAGCTTAGGGAATCCATTTGAAGATAGCCTTACCTCTTGCAATCACCTTGTTCCACCATTTTCACTCACAAAACCTTACTTTTTTCTTCATCTTCTTTTTACTTTCCGATGCCATTCATCCATCAACGCCATTGTTTTCATCTTCCAATTGCTTGGGTAGTGCACATGTTGAAGGCAAGACCATCACCTTATAACTAAATGCAACTACAGTCATTACATCCAAACTACCCCATGTACCTTCATCAAACCACTTGCTCATTCATGCACCTTCTTAATTACTTCACGTACTTCTAGGAGATTAGTTACTCTTAGTTCTAAATAGCTTTGTTAATCTTTTGTTAATATTTTCACCTTTGGATGTCTATGAACAATTATAAATAGGTCTCTAACCTTGTACAAATAATGAAATGAAATGAATTAGAGAGTGAATGAAAGTACTGTTGAAGGTGTGTATTGAAAGTTGAGTATCTCCCTCCTCTTACAGTTTGAATTCTTATCTTTAAAAGCTTTCTCAATTGGTGGCTCCTCTAGAACTTATACTTGGAATTATTTCCATAGGTGGAATGTTATACCTTTCATCTTCTTACTTATTCTATTTTTTATTTTATTTTACGTTGATAGTTACTTGTTCTATTGGTTTTCTACATTGTTTCATTCCTTTCATTGGTTCTATTGGTCTTCTATTTTTGTGCCTATTTCATTCCTTTCATTGTTGGGTTTTTTTCTTCATCTTCCAAGATGTTGATCTAGATCCCAAACACCCCCAAGAACATTTCAAGTGGTATCAAGAGCCAAAGAATCAACAAAATCCATGAAGATGTTCATCACCATCAATGGAGTTGCTTTTGAAAAATGGGTTTGAAACCCATCCTTGGTGTAAGGTAATTCATTGTTTTATTTGAGTTTTCTTCTTGGCCAAACTGTTTTGGATTGGTATACATCATGTTCTTGTGTTTTGTTTCAAGTTTCATCCATTAATCAAGCCGTTGTATCCATCCATTAATTAGTTGTGTTCTTTTTTTTCTTTTGAGTATTTTTAGTTTTTCTTCTTGTTTCCAACCGTTTTGTCTCAAATTTAACTGAGTTTACAAGAATTAGTGCCTTTAGAGCCATTACATAATTCACTTGAGAGATAATATTTCTTTATGTGAACATCAAGCAATTTTGTGAATTTATTGGGACTTTTCTCTTGTGAATGCAGTGAGGATGAGAGTACCACACATCATTTAGTGTTTTATAAGTGTAAGAAAAAAATTGAGAGTGAAAACCTTTAAGGAGAATTTGCAATAAAATTTTGAAACTATTTCTTGTCTAGTTTGTGTTGTTTTTCTTTTAAATTTTGTGTAGATTGTTCTAAAACATTTTCTAGCATCTCTATAAGTCTTAAGTAAGAGGGAAGTATCAATACAGATGGTCATGAAATGACCAATGAGAAAATTAGACAAAATTTTGAACAATTGGAGCAATTGTTGAAGCAAAAGAGGCATAGGAAAACTAGACATTCTTCAAGTTCTTCGTCAAAAGTGGGAAGTGACATGAAGGCTTTTTATGCTTCAAGCCATGAGAGAAGGGAGAGGAGATTACATAAGATCAAGAGATGAGGATAAAATCTACAAACATAGTATAAAATTTCCTAATTTAATGGTGATTCTGATCTAAATGGGTATGAAGACTGAGAAAGAAAAGTGAGTGAAATTGTTTTTGCTTGTGATTTTCAAAATAAAGAAATTGTAAAGCTTATAGTCTTAGAGTTTGAGGGTTATTCTTTATTTAGGCAGAGAAAATGTCAACATGAAATTATTGATAGTTAACATCCTTTGATCAATTCTTAGGATGATTTAGAAAAAGCCATGAAAAAGAGATTTTTGCCTTTCACCTATAAAAAATATTTGATTCTTCAACTTCAAAGATTTAGGTAAGGTTAAAAAAGTGTATATGAAATTTACAAAGAGATGGAAATGCTTTCAATAAAAAATGATTTGAAGGAGAATGAAGAGGCAAAGATGACAAGGTTTTTAAGTGGATTGAACCAAGACATATAATATAGCTTTTTTTGAACATCTTCAAGAGACTCGTCAATGTGCTGGAACCTGGTTTCACAATATTGATAGTGGTTTCTCTCTTCCTCTTGCATGGTACGTAGCTGTGTCATTATACGTTCCTCCAAAATAGCAAAGTAGTTCTCATACCTAGTGTGTGGAACATCATGTACAGGAACATCATAGCCTTTTCAACAGCACTCGTTCCACCATTATCATCTTCTTCAACAGGTTGAGAGCTATCATAATCAGCTTTGCAGATCCAATGATCATCATTTACCTTTGTCAGCCCAATCATGTTCAGTGTTACTGCACTAGTCTCATTTTGTGCTTTCGCTGGTTCCACCACTTCTTCGTCAGTATCAATCTCAAAATACTCAATAACTAAGAAATCATAACAGCATATGGAATTATGTATTCCACTTTCTTCCTTATCTTTTGCAGATGTTCCTTGATTACACTGACCCAATTGACTTGAATCTTCCTCATCAGGCAGTACATCATCATGAGATCCTCTTTTGTTAAAACAACATGATTAAATCCTCTTGGTGTCAACAGCCAGATCACAATGAATGCCAAAATGCGTGGAGTCACAACCAGTCTACCCACTGAATAGCTCTTGGATTCATTGTTAGGATTCCTCAAGCAGGATTTGAAGAACTGTGCTTTGTTGAACATTTCCAGTCCAACAGTGTTGTTCTTCCCAATAGGAGCACCAGCATTCCTCAGCCCTACCACTTCCAGCTACACATCATCATTGATGCAGATGTCTATTCCTTTGTCTTGAGAATATATGGCTTCTTCATCAGACCACATATTGGTCAAAAAGACTTTCACCAAATCTGGATAAACATTTCCAAACATCCTCACAACTTTTCCAGCTTCTGAAACCTCAAGGCTTCTCTAACATCGTCTAGCTTCTCCTCTTTCAGCCATAACATCTTAAGGACCTTAGGAGCAATGATTACTTTTCTGCCGAAAGATTTGTGATATTCTCCCATGCTCACATAGTTTCCAGCAAACCAGCGCTCAAGATAGTTAGTCTCATTGACCTCGCTTGGTTTAGCATTTTTCACACATGCTCTCTTGGTGTGGAGGATGAGGCCATTTCAATGGTTGATAAGTGTTGGCTAGTTTGATGGTTTACAAGCACTGAAAATGCAGAATGCTACAAGGTGAAGTGTGTGCTGAAGTGACTAATGCTATCACTACTTATAATGCAAGCTGCTGAGTAAAATACAAACTTAAAATTCAAATTCAAATCAAGTCACGCATGTTGTGCATTGATGGACAGATCAAACAAATATTTTCAGTTTTGATTCTGTAAACAATAAACTGTAACATAATTGACTTAACTTCAGAATATGTTGCAGCTTTTGACTTGTTGACTCTCAATCAGCACATGACACGTGGAGCTTTAAAGTTTATCTCTCTTCACATGTGTTGTACCGTTGGTGCCACCTCAGCTTGGTCAATGCGTTTTCAAATTGACCGAGAATCTGCAGTGGAATATTTTCATTCCCCATGTAGCAGTCCTCCTTGCACAACTTATTGTCAAGAAGTTATTAGATATCCTCGTTCAACAGTTTCTTGTTCTAATCAATTGAACAACATTTACACAAAATCAGAATTTATGTCAATTCCAATAAATTCAGTCAAGGCTCAATAAATTGTCTTTATTGATTTGATCAATAACAAAAAGTAACCAAAAATTAATACATTTATGAGCTGATTCAATTTTCAAATATTTTTGAAATCAATAATTCCCAATTCATTTATAAGAAAATTAAATCTCTCGTTATTAAGAGGTTTTGTAAATAAATCAGCTAATTGATTCTTAGAATTAACAAACTGAATTACACAATCACCATTAATTACATGATCTTTAATAAAATGGTGGCGTATTTCAATATGCTTAGTTTTGGAATGTTGTATAGGATTCTTTGTTAAATTTATTGCACTAGTGTTATCACAGAATAATGGGTGTCAACACCCAATTTCGTCCGGACAAATAAAATTATTCTAAAATATAAAACAATATAAAATAAAAATAAAAATGTGTGTTATTATTTAAATAAAAAAGAAGTTTTGATTCTATTCTATTTTATGAATAAAGTTAAAATAAAATTCATAAAAAAGGAAAAAAAGTAAAGAAAATCAGTCTATTAAAAATTTGTTAAAAAAATAAAAATAAAATTGTCATTAAAGTGTTGTCATGTCACATCCTCTCTTTTTGCTTGCCTTTTCTGATGCCCATTAATGATACAAAAATTAATTGAAAATGAATTTAAAAAATTTTAGAAAGGCTAGAAATTTGAACAGTTGATCTGATTATTATTCTGATTAATTTCTGCTTAATAATGATTAAATGCTGATTTTCTAATAATTGATGCATTTTCTTTTTGAGTTGTTATGCTCATCCTTTTTATTCTACAGGCTCTATTTGGTTAATGTTCTAAAATAGTAATTAGATAATTTGTTTATTTTTCGAAAAGTAGAAAATATAATGATAATAAATATATATTTCAAAATAATAATAATATTAAAATAAAATTAAAAAAAAAGTTTAAGTATTTATTTTTATTTTTATTGTTGTGTTACTTAGGTTGCTTTCAATAAATGTAAAAATGAAAAAAAACAATAAAGGAAAGAAAACGAATTAAAATAATAATAATAATAATAATAATAAAATGTGTCAGCCACATTACCTCCAATATTCCTTATTTATTCCTCATATTCATTTTATTTTTGAATTTGAGGTTATAACAGTAATAATGGTACAATTCTGCCCATTTTTCAGTCTCTGTTCGTCCTTGGGATTTAACGGTCAGTTGGTGTCATAAGTGGGGATAATTAGGAATTAATAGATTTGAATCTGAATTAAAAGAGAATAATCAATTGGCAGTTCACAAATTATAATTAAGTGGGAATAATTAGGAATTAAGGGATTTAAAATTTGAATTAAGAGTGGGCTGACTAGAATTAGTATAAATATGCATAGTGAGCAAGTGGATACACACACGAAAAAAAGGCAGAGAGAATCACAGTGCTGAAATTTAGTGGGCATCTAGAGTCATCGAAAGTAAGAGGAGAAAAGTCCGAAGTTCTTGAAGTAGTGCTTCAACGGGTTAGTTGGGATCTATCGATTTTTGTATATGTATATATAATTCTGATTGCTCTTTTGATTCTTTTATTGTCCTATTATTCTACCCTTATTGCTTTGATTCGTGTTAAAACATGTTGTTTGAGGATCTTCAATTGATATATTTTGGTTGCTCACTTGATTCCTTTATCTCTTTATGTAATAT
>Ga0209489_101785_pt1 | contig 44160 bp, 9 predicted proteins | sample SiratrowhiteBW_FD_187527 | JGI IMG/M metagenome (GOLD analysis project Ga0209489, IMG submission 187527) | Root nodule microbial communities of legume samples collected from California, USA - Siratro white BW (SPAdes) (version 2) | ecosystem: Host-associated > Plants > Roots > Nodule | place: USA... | reverse complement strand
TTTTTTTTTTTTTTTTTGTGATCTTTTAGTCATCAAATAATTTTTAACAGGCTGTTTTTTTTTTTAATAAAGCTACTATTTTGATTTTAATTTTGCCATACAATTTGTCTAGTTTTGGTGAAAATCCAGAAAATTAGAATTTACATTAAAATAAGTGACCTTACGATTGTTTTGCAGCATGTGCCCCTGTCCTTCTTCCAGCTCGAGTAGTTCAAGCTCTAAATCTAAAAGTGCACCAATTAGGCATGCAGATTTCACCTTCTCAAGGTCTCATATCTAACCCTTATTTAAGAATATATCATTTGCATATCATATTCTAATATCTTAAGTTAAAATATTTAAATTACATACAATATTTTCATGACATGAAATTTATTGCCTAATATAAAAGGAAAGTTCTATAATGCCATGCAGGTCCCAAATGTGGCCAAAGAAACAGAGAAGTATACAAAAGCAGTGAGTCAACGAAGAAGAAAAATTATGAAAAAGAGGGTATGAAGCAATGCAGTGTTATTTCTCAGAGTCAAAGTTCTTCTCCTGATATATTTCTTCCAAAGGAATGGACATACTAACTGGCCAAAACATCACACACAGAGAAGGAACTGATATTGTAAATGCTTTGCATGCAGTGAGTTAGAAACAAAACCATCATAAATCCGGGTGTTAGTACATTCTTTGTGCTGCTGTTATGTTAATTATAGAAGCTCTGACCCTGAAATCATTGTTTACTTATAATAAATGAAAAAGGCACAAAGGTTCCGGTTAGACTTGTTGCTTGCACACTTCATCTTTTGCTGAGAAAAAAAAAATGTTGCGCACTTCATCTATCTTTTTTTTTTTTCGTACCAAATTTTAAAATACAGTTGTAAGAAATGGTAGAAGCTTATTTCTCTTAAGGCAAGGAATTGATTTTTCGAAAGAAAGAAAGACGCAGAAATATATTTTGGTAACGTAGTCTTTCGTTCATTACTAACTTGTCTAATTTGGTAGTTGGTTCATAATCCTAACTTATTTAAAATCTTGGCGGATTATAAATTTAATTTATAGAATTATGCATATGATTATGTTTTAGACACCTTAAAAATCTACCTTAATTAACTAATAATATCGAATTTATAACACACGTGCATTCAAATATAAAAATAATAAGAGACATTAATTTATTAGTATTGACTTTTGAATGCCAACTTTAAATAATGTTAATATGCATTACATAAGAATTCCAATATATTTTAAACTATTTTATATTTTATGTTTAATATAATATAATTATGATAATAAAGTATCATTTGTTTGCAAATGTCTTTACTTTGTCACTATGATACATGAGTCAAAATCTTTAAATTGATTTAATTTTTATGTAAAATTCTTAAAATGATGTAATTTTTTTAAATACGGATATATAGTATTTTTATTATATGATTTAATTTAAAGTCAAGAGAAATTGTGAGAAAAAAATATGATTTTAGTTTTGGGATAGGATTAAAATCTATAGATTACTATACTATTTTAGGAATAGTTAATTTTCTCTCACCATTGGTCTTTTCTTTTTGCAAGTTGTACTTTTGGATATGTAAATAAAATAAAAAATCAATGCATAGTGATAAATGGTTTTTTTTTTTCATTCATGAATATGTAATGGTTGAAATTAATTGTGATTAAATAATCAAAATAAATGTGAAGTTAATTTGAATAGAAGAATGGTTACATGTAAAGAAAAGTTACTTTCTCTTAAACATTTTTTCACAATAAAATTGTATCACTAAAAAAAATATATTATTTTGAAAATTTCGTGTAAAAATTACGTTAAATTTGCTGGTACATGACTATTGATAAGATACATGATTTTCTATTAAAGAATGAGGTTAAGCTGAACATCAAGAATAATTCTTAGTGTAAGAGAAAATCCATTCTTAATAGGAGTGAAGTTTCTTCATGAGTTAATTATGCTTCATGACGTATCTATGGTTGTTCTGATTTTATCCTCAGACTCTGAAAGCTCCCTCTTTATACTTGACTAATCCCATATCACTGTTGGACATTTGAGACATAGCTATGTGAGATGGATCCCTTGTTTCCTACAATACCGTGTTACTTTAATTATTTATCCTTTTTTCTTAGTGTTACATCTCTATATTCTTTGATTGATTATTTACCTTTTCGTGTTTTTAAAGTACATTTCACTTCTAATTACAAGAGTTCAAATATATCTTGATAAATTTTATTTTTGAGATATTAAACTTTATATTCTAAATGCTTATATTCTTATACAAACAAATAACCTATTTGAATTTTATCATTTTTATAATTTTTTGGTCTTTAACTTTCTTTTTTGATTAAAGTGTTTGTTTAGATGAATGAGTAGATTTGAGAAGATGAATTTAAATAGATTTAAAGTGATAATAAGTAAAAAGTTTAATTATTTAGATTAAGAAAAAGATTATGAGATTTTAATAGATTTGGGAGAAAAGTTTAAGAAACTTTATAAATAATATGGTAAGTAGAAATTAAATTTTGTATATTATTATATTTTTAAAAAAATTAAATATTTTTTTTAAATAATTTAAAATAAAAATTAATTTATAAAAACATAATTAAATTAAAGATTACTATTTATTTTTTATTATACAAAATATAAATATTAAAATATAATTAATTATATACATAATTATTTTTTAAAATCTAAGCACAATAAATCACCACAAATCCTTTTCACATCGTGAAAGGTTTGGAAAATTTATTTTTCTCATTTTTCATTATTTTCTATTATTTTAATTCTTGAAATATGAATTTTTTTCTATTTTTTTTCTCTTGTATATTTTATTTGCCTCGAAACCCAATAAACCAAAGAGATAAGGTATTTATAAATAAAATATTAATTTGACATTACTGTTAGAAAAAAGATATCTATTTGACACTGCTTTATATTAATAAAATAATAATTTTATAGTGTAAAACGTGAATAATAGGATTAAAGTATCACTATCCTATTTAGAAGTCAGTAAAAAAATAATGATATTTTAGTTATCTAAACATCAATACCTTCTATCTTAAAATATGCATATGTTTATATTATCTAAATTAGTTTGATAATATCTAAATTAGTTTGATAATTATAGTGATAGTTTAATTCAAGGCTTAAATGTTCTTAATCATAGCTTTGAGATCATTTTACATGCAATTAGATAATTAACTTTATAAATTTAGAAAGTTAATAGGAGGATGTCTCATGTTAAGAATTGGTGGTACAAGTTACTTATTTATTAAGGATTTAATTATCATCTTATTTGTATAATTAATTGTTTAAATTGAAAATTTTTACATCTTTAATTTTCAAACTAAATACTTGTGTAACTAAACATGAAATACATTTATTTTAAAATTAATTATTATCAAACTAAAATTTACTATTTTATGTAAAACTATTTAGATAATATCATGCTTTCATTCACTTAAATTAAAAAGCTAGAAGTTGGTAACAATTATTATTTATTTTAATTTTAAGTAAATTAAGATATTCATTTTTCACCTAAGAAAACAATATAGACATCTTTATCAAGATAAAAGAATATACTAACAATAATAAAAAAGTGTACTTCAAGTAAATATGACAATATTCATACCGAAGAAGTCCGTTGGTAACTTTTTAATTAGTTAACTTTTGTATATACGATTTATGCAAATACAACATTTCACAACTTTTTGTATGATTTTTTTGAGATACAAGATTGATATAATGGTAGAAGTGTAAGAGAGTAATTCTTTTATTCTTATAAGACTGTATATATTTTTACACCAATTAAAAATATTAGTTAAATTTATTTAATAATTTAATTTCATAAAAAAATGTAAAATTGTTTAATCCTCGCACGACTCTACAAAACCATCCACCGCACGCCACGTATCGAGGGGCCCATAGATTTTTGTCACTGTCCAATGAAAACATCCTTTGATATAGTCTTACTGTAGTTCGCGAAGCACAGGATCTAGGTCATGGGTGAGGGTTTTATTGTCCATTTTTAAACCACAAAAACCCCTCTTCGTCTTCGTCTTTTTCACACTCACTCCTATTCTTCCAGCTCCAACCATGGAAGCAACGCGATTCTCCCTTAATCGCTTCCACCCACACTCCTTCCAAACGAAACACAACGCTTGCAGAGGTAAGTTTCCCTCTGTAAACTTTGAAAATAAAAGAGAAGCTATTTATATAAAGCACGGTAGCCTCTTCTTGAACGCTAATTATGCAGCTGCGTTAAAACCTCTTCCATCTCGCAGAACGAAGATACGTAAAATGCATCAACGGAATTGGTACTAGGGTTTCCATTTTCACAATCCCCGCATTCAGCACAAGGATTTCTCCTTCGCGGAACCGGACTCTTTCTGTTAACTTCTCCGATCGGCTCCGACGTGATTATGCACGCGTCGAGGCTCCGAACAATGAGCTTCCGAACGAGGAGGTTGTACCCGCGACTCACGGAGGGGAAGCGGCTGTTGCGTTGTCTCCGGGGGCTGATAACTCGGTGACCTCTCAATTGAAGCCGGTAATGTTCAGAAACAGGTTTCTAAACTTTGTGCGGTTCGGTTCTGTGATAAACGGTGCGGCTGAGTCGTTTTTCAAGAGCGAGATTAGGAGGAGGTTGTTCGTGACGGCGGTGCTGATTGTGATTAGTCGCGTTGGTTATTTTATTCCTCTTCCTGGGTTTGACAGAAGGTTGATACCGGACGACTACTTGAGCTTTGTGTCAGGATCATCTGTTGGTAAGTTGCATTGTATTGCATGTTTTCTGCTGCAGTTTGTTGCTCACTCGTGAAGATTGAGTTTAACTTTGTAGCTCTTACAACATAAACCCCTTTTTTGTTCTCGTTGGCAAATGGTGATTGGATTTGAAGCTTCTGTGAATGTAAAGGAACTATAGTTGAATTTAAGAAAAGAAAATGAGGAGATTGGGTTAATTTGCTTATGGCCCTAAACTCAAATTGGACATATTTGATCTCAAATTGAGTGTTAGCTCGGGGTAGTTTGTGAATATGAAGTGATAAAGAAAATGTGGACCATTGTATTGGTGTTTTTTATTTCTGTGTAAAGTAGTGGAAGGATGATAATTTAATTTCAGAATTTACTGTAGTTGTGCATGAGATATATATAATATCCTAAGATAAGATATCTACAATTTGAATTTACTAAATCCATGATAAGATATATGAAAATCTTAAAATAAGATAAGATATATACTAGTTGAATTTAAGTAAATCCTAAGATAATATATTAACAGTTGGATTAATGAATTGGGTGAACAGTCCAATATTTACTAGAGTAATTTTTTGCTTGAATATTTTTCTGAGTTTATACATGTGAACGGTCATTCATGTAGCTTCTGGCAGATGAACTTGGTGACTTCTCTGCTGAGCTCAAACTATCTATTTTCCAGCTTGGAATTAGTCCTCAGATAATAGCGTCCATTATTATGCAGGTATTTCCCCTTTGTTTTTTGGGTTTGTTAGACTTTGTTGCAGAAGTTTACTTTTTGTTACATTGAAGGTCAAAGGATGTTAAGCCACGTTCAATTTTATGATTTTTTTTTCTTTGATCTTTTGCTAGTTTGCCTTAAAAGTTTGTGATATATATGGAACCAGTGGTGTTCCTATTTAAAACAAAGTAGTTCTTTGGAAAAGTTGCTATCTGTATTTAAGATTTTGTAAGGAAATAAGTCTTTTGTAAATAAGTATCTTTTGAAAGATGGATGGGTTTTCTTATAACTTTTACTGTGAAGTATTTGATTGTAAAGACTCAAGAACACTGAGGTTCTCAACCAGATACCCATTTTTCTTGTGTATTGTTGATGTTTTTTTGGTGTTTTTTCCTTTATGAAATGCATTTGTACATGATATTCATGTGCAGGTACTCTGTCATGTTGTCCCCTCATTAGTAAAGCTACGAAAAGAAGGTCTGGATGGGCATGAAAAGATTAAGAATTATATGTGGGTCTATTTATCCATCTTGAGCATGAACTAATTTCTCGCTACACATTGTTTTTCCATTACCCTTTATCTGATATGTGATATAAGGAATTTCAATTAATTAATTGGTCATTTGTTCCGTACTTTTCAGATGGTGGATGTCATTCGGCTTTGCAATTGTGGAAGCTTTAATAGTTTCTTGCTACTCACTTCCATATTCAATTTATGCTGCCAGTTATAGGTACTCTAGATAGAATTTTTTGCCTCCAAGGTTTTAGTAATCCAACAAATAATTGAACTACCAATATTTTTTCGCAAGTTGATATCATGATTCATGAGTATGGGTTACAGAGATGATTTTTCATATATTGTAATTCCAACTGATGTCTTTAGAAGTAGATAATTATTTATTTATTTTATCAAGTGCCACTGGCTTTCATAAGTTAGCATTATGAAATCACCTTTTTTTATAAGCGCATTAAGAAATTTCTATTCTCAAATTTGTTTTATGCTTTATAATATGGTTCTCATTTTCTTCTTGTTATCATAATTCTACGGATTCATACATATGGTGGGGCATATCATGCCTCAAATTCTTTGTTTACATTTTAGATAATTTTGTTTTGTTAAAGTATTTGCTACTTTTGCAGGGTCAAACACGTAATGTTGACATCAGTTTTATTGGTTTGTGGTGCAATGACTATTACATGGATATGTGATACTATATCAGAATCTGGATTTGGTATTTTTCTTACTGCAAAACTATTACTTTATATCACCTTTGATTGGAGTTGTGGAAATTAAAATTTAAAAAGATAACCAGAGCATATGGTGGGAAATTTTGATGAATATAAACTTTTTTTTTTGTAAGAACTATGCAATTAATCAGTGGATGATCCTCAATTGACTTTTCTTATTTATTAGTTAGGCATCGTATGTAATTTTGAACCGTAAAAGATGACAATGAATGACATTTTACTGCTTTGATTTTGTCTGCTTTCCTATTCTACTTTGCAATTTCTAGGAAAGGTTCTAACTTTTATTTTGGAGTTTTGTGATGTCTACGTTATTGTTCAATCTGCTGCATCTAATAATACCTTCTTCAGGTCAAGGCTCGTCTCTAATCATATGTGTGGGAATACTTACGGGGTATATGGAAACATTATACAAGATGCTTACTCAGCTTTCAGGTACATGTCTGGATGTGAATGAAGGCTTTTGAAATTTTACCTCATCTCCCTTCCCTATTTTCTTAATTCTCAAGCTTATTTCAACGTATTAAAGTAACATGTCTGACATCAAGGAAATTGGTTTTCCGACTCTACTAAAGTTTTGACTAACAGCATTATTGGCGACACTTGTTTAAAGGGATTAGGCACTGTTTTGTTTAAGAAAATGTTTTTTTATTTTCTTGTTTTTAACTTTTAATTACTAAAATGTTTGTTACATTGTTTTTATTTTGTTTTACATTTTCGAAAGTTTGTACATGAAACTTGAAAATAAGTTGTTTCCACTGTTTCTTACATAATTTTTTGGAAAACTGTGCTCGAAAAGAAAACAAGGTGACTTTTTTGCAATTAAGAGTTAAAATGTTTTCTCAATGTAAATAATCCATTATTTTTTAAAAGCTTTCTCAGGAAGCAGCAAAAGATAAGCAATTATTTTCTAAAATGTGCTGAGCCAAACACTTTATTTTCTTGAAGTGCATATTCATTGAATTTTACTTTCAAGATAACGAATATATCTCAGACATGCTTATGCATGCCCAAAAATAAAAGAAAAAGAGGACCATAAGATAAGGATCAGATAGTTTCAGAGGATCCTCATATTGCCAACTGATTTGATTTTAGTATGTCAATGAGCAAGTTAGCAGTTGAAATATAGAATATACTTAAAGTTGCAATTAGTTGTGCTTTTAGGAGCATTATATATAGAATGAATATTACAAGAGTGCTTTTAGAAAAAATACTACAAGTGTTATTCAAATTTAATAAGGTGAAAATAACTAAAGCAATATTATTATATTTATATGATGGAATCATTTGTAATTTTAGTGATTTGTATTTATTAATATTGCAGTGAGTGCTGTGAGCTGGTGGCCGTATGTGCTTGCAGTATTGGGTATCTTCACTGTTGTCACTATGTGGGCAGTTGTAGTAACAGAAGGCTGCAGGAAAGTAAAGCTACAGTACTATGGTTTTAAACTTGCTTCTGCTGCAAGGTAAATGACATTGTCTTTGTTCGGTCATTTGAACCTTGTTCTCTTTGAAAATCTGAATGTTACTAGAGTTTTGATATTCTCTCACTCTCATATGTAAAACATAGTAGATGACATTTACCATTATGGTTTTTTTAGGAAAGTTGTTTGTGCCACTGGTTGAGAACATAGTACATTTGACTGTCCTATGCTCTACCTCTTCCTTGAATATTAACTTATATTGGACTTACCTTATATGTTTATTCCCTTATTATTTTTAGTCTCATCCGATAATTTCTACTTTATGTCTTGATGGTATTAAATGATAATTCTGAGTATGCTGATGCTGTTGACAATTGATACTTTCATTCAATTTGAAACAGAGAGCAATCACCCATTACTGAAGTGGAGCCCTATATTCCTTTCAATATTAATCCAGCAGGGATGCAACCTATTCTTACCACCTCTTACCTCTTGGCACTTCCAAGCATTCTTGCAAGGTTTTAATACACTTTTATTTTTCAATATTCAATTGGGATTTAAGAATTGGCTGGTAAATTAGTCTCTAAATTTCTGATACGATCTTGATGTCTTAGTTTTCATGCTCTTTTCTCAGTTTGCTAGGTAGCACACTTGCCCGATTCTTGTCAACATGTGCTGTCTAGAAAGTCTTGTTTTATTTACTTCTAAATTGGTATTATTGGCAGTCTGCTAAGGTCACCTTTTTGGGAGCATGTCAAGGAAATGTTGAACCCTGAAACTTCTGTCGGTGCTGAGCCATGGGTTTACTATTCGATATATGCTTTTTTTGTCTTCCTGTTCAATATTTTTGACATTGTAAGTTTCTTTTTACTGTTACTATATTATTGTATATTCTATTTGGCATAAATAGTTTCTAATTTGCATCGAGTTTCAGTTTGATATAAGCTGTTAGATTTACTTTACTAGAATATGTGAAAAAATAGTGGATGAATAAATTTAAGGTTGAATTAGCTTTCAACTGAGAATTTTGAATGGAACAAGATAAACAGTGTCAAAGTTGTTCCATACTAATTTACACAATTATCTGAGCTGTTTATTCTGATTGTTTTCAACACCATTGAAATTCATATATTGTAAATCTGTTGAATCGTTGCTCATTAAAAGTTTAAAGTTTTCCGTACTACGTTAAAATATCGGAATGACTTGTGTATATTTTGTAAATGGTCTTACATGTGGATTGTGCACAGGCTAACATGCCAAAGGAAATTGCGGATTATTTAAATAAGATGGGTGCGAGAATACCAAGCATAAAGCCTGGGAAGGCTACCATAGAATACCTCACCAAGGTTCAGGCATCCACACGATTTTGGGGTATGCTACTGGTGAATGGCTGCAATTGAAAAGTTATTTTTTATTTCATTATCGAACCTAATATTTTCTAGTTACTGTTAGTTCACTACCTTGTGGAAAATTTGTAGGGGGGCTACTGTTAAGTGTTCTGGCCACTATATCAAGTGTTCTTGACCACTATTTGCGGCGTATCAATGCTGGGTTTGCTATTGGTTTTACATCAGTTTTAATCATTGTAAGTTCACGGAGGATTCTTGTAATTGTACTCTGCATGCAAAATTATTGGTAATAGCACATTATCAGGCAAGAAATTCTAATACTTTCATCAACCAAAAAAAAAATCGAATCATTTATATTGCGCATACGGGGATTTAGTCAAATGTCATACTTATATTACAATATTGAAATTTAAAGTAGTATTTATTCAAACGTAATACATAAACCATTGAATGCTTCATTCAACTTCCTAGTCTGTTGTACAGATTAACTTAATAGTTCTTGGTTTTGTTGATCCAGGTCGGTTCCATTATTGAACTCAGAAGATCATATCAAGCATATAATGTGATGCCAAGCTTAAGCAATGCCCTGAGACGATATGGTGTATAACTTATGGAAAAGCTATGCTGTCATTCGCCTGTGCCAATTTGATTTTAACCTCTGGGATAACATTCTACAGTTGTATTTGGTGAGTAGTATAATTTTTCTGTGTAAAGATTTTCCAATTCTGATGCCGATGATAATTGAACAGGTTTCGAGAAAGCTTGTTTTTTTCGGGGACATTACAGATTTAGGGTATAGTTTGCCGGTTTAAGGATATCAAGGTTGGAGTGTTATGTTGCTAAGGAGGTGCTATATGCTGCGTGTCGATACATGATAGTAGCTGTTCAAAAGCCTCATCTTCTGGTTTCTCTGGAGGAAATTTTTATTGATTTGGGAAACTATTAGTTAGGTTATAGTTATTGTGGCAGATGAAATGTGTACAGGAATTTGTCGTGTTTTAGACGTGGTATTTGTAATATAAAAACGAGTTGTTTGGATATAGGAGGTTAAATTCCTTGATAGTGGGTTGAAGTGTTTCTTTCTACACCCCTATAAAATATTTGAAGTACCTCTCATTCAGGAAGGAATTGATTTTTCAGAATGTATATTCTGAGTAGTACATGCCAGAATGGGTGGGAAGTGTCCCAGATTTTTATGGGGTACAGGAAGTTAGATTAGTGGGTTGATATCCCAAAGGACGGGCCTAAATGGTGGGCACTGTTACACTAGCAACGTTGTAACAAGAGATAACTTTTTTCCATATCCCCACTTTTGCTTTTGATACATTTCAACGGTTTCTTTTTCTTTCTTTTCCTCTTAATTACCCTTTGACATCTGGAATTGATATTTACCTGATTCTGGAACTACTTTGTTAACAAAGAAGCAATTCTAGGATTTGGTAGTTTCAAAAGTATATTTCTGATTTGAATGATTTTATAATTCTAAAACTCCTAAGTTGTTGAATTGATTTCTTTTCCCTCCGAGAACTTGGACCTTCAAAACCGTAATATACTTCTGGAAGATTAAATTTAAAAATAATTAAAAAATTTCAATGACGGAACTTGATAATTTAAAATTGTAAAATCATATGGATGTATGTTTACACTCTTAAAACTTGAATCTTTTGAATTTAAGTCGAAAAATCGAAACGTAGATCACAGGCGTAAGGAAAACGTTGTAGATTTAGGAAAATTAAGGGAGAATGGGAGTGAAAAAACTTGTTAGCGGAAAATTTTGGACTGTGACGGGTAGGGAACCTAAAATCGGGGATTGGACAAATGGAGGATAGCAATGCACTTCGGAACGTATTTTTTTTTTTTTTAAAAAAAATTGGCTAGAGAGAAAGTGAAAGAAAAAGTTTCTCTCCTTTCACTTACCTTTCAATTAAATTTTAAAAATTGTTCTCCATCTTTATTTTCCATGAAACAACCAAGCAGACCATAAATATAGTTCTATATAATTCTATTTAAAGTGCCCCTTTTGTTATAAATAACAATTTTGTCAGGTCAAGTTTTATATTACCTAAGCTTGTTATTTAATTTGGGTCCACAGAGTGGGTTGGTTTTTTATTGGGCCTGTAGGAGTAGGTAGCTGAGCCCACCGTTTGGCGGGTTCTGATTTTGATTTTTGACATTTGAATGTAAGAAAAGCATAGGCATACATACAAAGCCGCAGATTTAAGAACGGTAACTATGGCGAACTCAGAACCGAAGATGGATTACGCAGAAATCTATACAGCATCAGATACCCTGGACGCCTCCTCAATCTTTCACACCATCTACGACGTCGTAGGGTTTGTCCTTTACATGCACCAGCAAATCCCCTCGTATGTCTTTTCCCTTCACTTCAAAACGCCCAACAACTTTTTTTTTTATTTATTAAAAAATCGCAAACACGTGGAAATTTTTTTTTCTTCAATTTCGATTGCTAGCGTTGATCGCATTCAATTTATGCAGCACGGTGCAGGATATGGCCGTCGAATTTGAAGCAATGCATTCGGAGTACAAAGAGCTGGTATGTCATAATTCTGAAATTTTGAATTTTGAGTCGTTATTGTGTCATCGCTTTGCATGCATCCTGAATTCGTTGAAATCAGGAAACGGAGTTGGGCACTGAGGTGAAGCCATCGTTTCGGAGAAAGCATGTTAGCAAAATGAGGGATATCAAGGTGGGAATTAAGAGATTGGATAAGTTGATGAATTCACTTTTGAATATGCAAACCGCGTTTAGAATCATGATCAACGAGGTTCCCACCATAGACGGTGTCGTTTTGGCGCTTGGAGCTAGCCCACTTCGACCTCAGCATATTTACGAGTTGAATTTTTCCCATGGGGTTTCCAAGGATTCCGATGATTTTGCTAGGAGTAAAGCGGCTGAGAATCTTTCGAGAAAGGTTTCTTATTGATATGTTTTTATGTTCCTGGTTAAGATGCTATGTGCTTTGTGAGAGGAACGAGTGTTGGAGGTTATGTTTCGTTTTTTCTTTAACAGGCGATTCGGACATTGATATCGAAGGGTGCTGGCTCTGTGACCTATCCCGGTAATTCTTCACTTCTCTAGTAGATAACCATTAAGGTCAATTTCGCTCTGTTAGCACTTTTAGGTCAACAAAATGAGAATATAAAGTGAATTGAACTTCTATATGTTTAGGTCAACTTATGCATTTTACTTGCTTCTAAAAGAGAGAACTTCTTTTAGTCGATTTTAACTTATGGAAAAAGTTTATTTCATTTTTTCTTATTTTCTTCTGCTGTAAGTGTTTATGAAAATATTATTAAACAAGGCCTAGGAAGATTAAATACTCAAATTGTTCCTGTAAAGATCCATGGTCTTAAGGATGGCCGTTCAAAGTTATGGTCTTTCATGGTGTGAAAGAAGCATCAAGCTGGAATCAAATTAGTGTTCAGAGACAATTTGAAGGACTAAATTGATCTTCGTTTAAGCATGGGGGATCAGATTGATGTCCAAAATCTTTGTTGGATCTTAATTTGAATGAATTTTCTTTATGTAATCGCATTTTTAGTTTTTCTTTTAATGCCACTCTTCTTTTGTGCAGGCCCAATCAGATTGTTTGTGTTAATTAAGGCCCCTTCTTCTTTCAATCAGCCTATGCATTTTCTGCCTAAACGCGATTTTAGGTATAACAGAAAGGTAAAATTGAGTACGAGCACATATTGAATTTGTGGTTGTCTTTAAAATGTTGTAAATGCGTGATTGTTTCTGACTGCATAGGGCACTGTGTGCTGTATTTGTTAGTGGAGCCTATCCGATGCTCACAATTTCTTTATTTGGTAAAGAAGATAGCCAGTGCTATTTATATTTGTTGCTTCTTGAATTCAAATATGGCACACATTCTGTTTCATCAGAACCTTGTGAAACTTTTGTAAATTTGCTGCTTGAACTCTTTTCAAGACTACTGATATTTCATCATAAAGATCATCATTATCCAATGGGACTGATTCAATTTAAACTGAATTCCAGATTGTCTCATACCTAATAGTATTTAATCTTTTCATATGATTGTTGTTGTTGTACCTACTGAATTCAGTGGTAGACCCAAGACCCGGGGAGCAGTGGGAGCAATTAATTAAAAAAATAAAAATAACAAGTATTATTATCATGTAATATATATATATCTAAACGTTATATTGATATACAAGCATTTCACATGATAATGGGTCAATATATAAATTTAGAGGATACAAAAATTAAAAACCTAATATTTTTTTTTGCAATTTTGTACAAAAGAGGTGGTGCAAATGCCCATCCTCTCACACAAGCAGGTCCGCCATGGCCTGATTTCCTATGAAACTGAAACTATTAATTTTCCTTGCACTATGATAGGCTATAGATGTTTTAGACAGTATTTGTTAGGGGGTGTTTGTCAACTTCCAAATGTAGCCAAGAGGGTGCTAAATAGGACCGATTATATGGAACTTTTGCGACAAAGAACCTACTGAAACTCAAATTAAATTGAATTTGGTTCGAAACTAGTTTATTTTTTAATACAATGTTGTTCTCTTAAAACTAGAAAACATAAAATAATTTTGATTTCACAGAATTGAGATAATAAGTTTCTTTTAAGTTCCCATAACAAAATAAATTTATGACAGGGGAGTCGAGAAAGGTTGGACACCAGGAAAATGTTTGAGTTAGTCCTTTTGAAAACTCTTATATTTAGTAAGCAGCCCCTCTGTACTTACGTGAATATATTTCTTCTTTTGAAGCTACCAAACTCACTGTAGGACTTGTATTTGATGTAATTCATGAATTCTATATGTCAAATGATTTTAGTTCGGCTTATATTTGTTATGAATATTGTTTTTTTTTACATTGTTTACACTAGTAGCAGCCTAGTAGGATCACATGCACTAAATATGTTTATAAAATGATTTTTTTGGGAGGGATTATTGCATGAGTTTCTTCTAACAGAACTGCATTTCCACCATAGGTTGTGCCTCTCGGGCTACTTTTTAAGTGCCGAAAGCAGAATGAGGAAGTGGTCGCTACTGCTTCCGAAGATTTAATCTGGTATCTTTCACAATTTATGAATACGTATCTTGTATATAACAATAAGTTTTTTGTTTAGATGAGTTGCCTTGATGCTGCTTACCAAATTGCCTGTATTTTTACTAGTCTTAACTTAGTTTTTTTGGTTGGAAGTGGAAAAATCCAGCAACCACCTCTCGTCCATTCTTCATTTGACACATTATAGTTTTAGTAGTCAATTATTTCATTGTTTTTTTTCCCCCATTTATTTTAACATTTCGGGTATAGTCAGGCATTTTATGTCTAAGCAGATCATTACTGTTTGTCAGGGGACTGTTAATTTTCCTTGCTGTTTGATATTTGTGGCCTCCCTAAATAGCAGTTCATTTTACATATACTGTTTATATAGTTTCCTCTCTCATGATGCGGTCTCTAGTCTTTTCCGTCCTCTGTATTCCCTTGTATTTTTCATCCTTCTGTTTGTTACAGGTTTCAATGTCGACATGTGATAAAAGGCCTTGCAATGAACACATTGCCAGAAGAATGAAATCCTCCACTTCACAGTAAGATAGGAAAAACATGTAAATATATGATTCCTGCTTGAAGCTAATGTTTCCTTGTTGTACACTAAATCTTAATGAACACGCTGCTAGCTTGTTAATCTGGATGACATTATCATACAATATATTGGACAAAAACTACAGATGTTGCCCAGGTAAGAAATTTTACTCATTTGAGGATTCTTGGTGCATGAGAAAAGAAAACAGCGTCAGCAAAAACATTGCTTTGCAACTCCACTGACATTTCCACAAGAATATGGAAGTTGTGATCAAATGCTACATTGTTTTGCCAAGATTTAGCTCTAGCGTTATCATTTAGCACAGGCACCCAGGGGTGCATCCATCGGTAACTGGTAACTAGTGATTTTTGAGCAAACGGTAACTGGTAATGGGTTGGACAGTCTGCACCACCCTCAAGGGTTTGAAGGTAAAATTTAATTATTTGATTTGGTAAGATTAGGACATCTTTACTTGAGAGAAGATGTTGCTGAGTTTAGTGTGACACTTTAATATTGAGAATTTGAGACTAGTCACCGGTTAGTGGTGTGACTTTTCAGTTCTGTTGGTGTTATAACAGTGGCATAAGTTGAAACCAGCGACACATAAGGGCCAAGGATGCGGAGTTTATAGAAGTGAGATCAAATCTATTATATATTTTCTCCTGTTCTTTTTCGTTTTGGTTTTCCTAATGGGTTTGAAATTCTCATCGAAAGGAGTTCCTTCCTACAACTTCAACTAGAATGGAGGATTAGGAGTGTGACCATCACAATTTAACTAAAGCAGGAAGCTAACACTTCTTCTCTTGCCCGGTTCAGTTTTGGTAACTAAAACCTTAGCATATCACTTTTTTTTTTTTTTTCAATTCTAAGTTTGACGCCATTTCAGTTTTTAGATATTATGTTAGGAATCCCGACTTATTGTAGAGTGTAATTTTTTGCTTACATACTTTATGGATGTTGCATTACATCTGTTTTGTTTATGAATGTGTTTTTATAAGCATGTTAAAATCATTAAGAAAGAGATTAAGTAAAATTGAAGATTATATATTGAATTGTATTTATTTGACCAAAATAATATAAGAACTCAAGATGATATTCAATACAACAAACATGGCACATATATAGTCAATGTCCATGGTAATTTTCCTTACAAAATCATTATCCCTGTCTTGTAAGTATACTACATGCAGAGGCTAATAAAAGAGGACAATCATGAGTATAGCACAATCCCCCACCCCCATGCAAGTCCATGATATTTTACATGATCAATTCACGTACTGAGTTAACCAAATATATAATGAATTAAATTTTTACACAAACTTATTCAGTTGACAAATACTCACCCCATTCAAATCCAAATGCATGGTTAAAAATGATCATTGGAAGCCAGTGTGTATGCCTCATGGTGGGGTATATGACGGGGTATAATCTGGTTTAGGGCATTCTTTACCTCCACAATACTAGTCTTTTTCCCCTTACCATTTTCCTTGATTTTGGCCCTCATCTCTGCCACAAACACTCCATCATCCCTAACCCACGATTGCACCATCATCACTTCCATCCCTAACTCCCTTAACAATGTCATCACATCCAGCAACAGACCTTCCCTATGCACACACTCCACCTCCAACAGTGCATCGCTCTCTATGATCGAAATCTCCACCTCCCTCATCCTCCTCTTCCCCGCGTGCCGGTCACGTACCTCCAGGCTCTCAATCTGCTCCCTTAGCTGTTTTATGTATTCGATAGTGTCTCCCAGAATGGATGCCTTGTCCATTCTGGTTACGAAGGGTACCATTGAACGCAATATGAGAAACCTCTCATTCAGCTTCTCTCTCCGACGGCGCTCCGCCATCACATGGCTGGTCTCGTATGACGGGGCGCCCTTGGCCTTTAGCCGGTTGGCGTGCAGGTAAGGAACACTGAAGAGGATGTACTTGAGGAGCCATTGAGAGGTGACGTCTGCCACTGTCATGTGAAAGTGACCGTGGTACTCGTCGGTGCCGGAGTTCCATTTGTTGAAAGCTGATTGGAAGGACTCGGTGAGGTGGTTGACGGAGGGTGAGTCCGGCCACCACCCGGAGTTCTTTTGGAGGATGCTGGACACTGTCTGGGAGTAGTGAGTGTCTGTGTCGCCTTGTGCTATGTTTTCTGAGGGAGGATTTTCTGCAAAGCAAAAAAACAGAACGTTATAAATATCACTTAGAACATGTAATTTTTAAAATAGTTAGTAATTATATGATAATTTATGATTAAATGATAGTGTGAAAACAATTATGTTATACAACATATTACAATTGAATTTTATAACTTAAGAAAATATTAACAAAAATGGATTAATAAAATGATGCGTACAGTAAGAAGTTCTTCCAAAATATATTGCTTATACAATGCTGGCAAAGGTAGCGGGTAAATTTATAGCCCTTCGACGTATAATTCAGGAGTGCGTTTAACTGAACTATGCTACTGAAAAAATGTGAGTAATTGATGCTTTAGTATCTCTATCCACCTTAATGCTTTAGATGTCTCCATATCTAATGGTTAAGAATGTGAAAGGGGTGAGGGTTGTTATATTTGATTGGTTATTTCCATAAATTCATTCCATGAAAAAAAAAAAATAGAAAATCACAAATGTATCAAAAAAATATACTTTCAAATGTGTGACTATAGCCCTACTAATATTATCAAAATTTTCAAGATATTTGAAATATAATGTAATATTGAAAGAGAGACTCGTTCATTATTTAAACTTTTTTTCCTAATGTGGATTTACTACCACATTTGGGAAGACAATATAAAGTGTATTTAGATGAAAATTTTATTAAAGGTTTTACTCAAACAAATAATCATAATTTCCAACCAATAAAACTGAGTTAATGAACTAATGGGCCATCAATTTTAAATTATTTATAACTAGGTATAAAGAATAAGTTTGTGATAGATTTTTTATTTCTTATTTGGACAAAAACATGAATTTATTTCAAAATCTTAAAGAGATCATAACTTGGCTTAAATCCGCTAAGAATTTTAAGATAATCTAGAATTCAGATTAGTGTATTTGCTTAGGAAGGAGACAGGCTAGTTATATAATCTAAATTATCTTACATTCGCTTTTTGTTAAGAATAACATATCTTTTTCCAAGGAAGACATTCAAGATTTTTTAAAACTTTCGTAAGATTAGTTGCAAGGGGTTTTATCAGATAAGAATGAAAATCAATGTTCTAAGAGTTTGTTAAAGATTATGACATTTATCAATGATAAAAATATTATACTTCAACACTTTGGGGATAACTATAATATCCAGAAAACCCAAAACTCACTTAGGAAGATACAAATTTTATTATAGGATATCTAAAATTGACGGGACAATTATGGCAATGGTGGTTAATTGTCTCTAAACCATGAAAATGGTCGCTGATGTGTTTCAAAAGGAAATAGTAAAGTTATTTGACATGCTTAAATCCATTAAAAGAGATAAAGTCATTTTATTAATGAGTTGCTTTAGAGAATTTGTAATTTGAATTCCAAATAACTAAGTTTAAAATTAGTTTAACTTTCTTAAAAGTATAAATAAGAATTCATATGGTTATATCCAAATCTAAATCTGATAGTGTCAAATTTGTTTAACTTTCATAAAAGTATAAATAAGAATTCGTATGATTATATGCAAATCTAAATCTGATAGTGTGGATGATAATTATGATAATAAATAATAATATATTTTGGTGTGTTTAATAAATTTATTTAATATATAATAAATTATACAAATATATAAGCCTGAATCATTAAATGTAAACACAGTGTAAAAGTAGATTGTACAAACAAAAAACTTAATGAAATCTAAAAAAGTATTAAACACAAGTGTACGAAAATAAGACAAAATTGTTAGACGCAAATATATGAAGATCAAACAAAGTTTAACAAAATATTAAATGCAAGTGCATGAAGACATGACAAAGTCCAAACAAGCATAAAATGATGAAGATTAGATGAAGTCTTTAAAATAAGTGCTAGGTACAAGTGTATGAAGATCAGACAAAGTCTAAAAAAACAAAATACTAGATGCAAGTGCATGAAGACATGACAAAATCCAAACAAGCATAAAATGATGAAGATTAGATAAAGTCTTTAAAATAAATGCTAGGTAAGCTATATGAAGATCAGATAAAGTCTAAAGAAACACACACATGAAGACTAGACACATTTTTAAAAAATCATTTGAAGTAAGACATATATTTAAATCAGTGTAAAAAAGTTAATATGTGAAAATCACAGGAGGTATTTGTCAATACAAGAATGTTTATTTTTGAACGAAGTTGAATCACACTTCTCCAAAAATGAAAAGATATTAACGAAAAATCAAACATATTAAAAAAAAAGCGCTAACATAAAGGATAAAGAAAGACATGAAAGTTATATCTCTTTTAGGATATCTATAAACAAAGACATGCATAAGAACTTAACAAAACATACAAAATTTATGTGAGACTTACATGTAAAACATATTCTCAAAACTAAGTATTTATAGAAAACTGTGTAAAGTGAATATATCTATAATCATATTTGATTAGTGAATTTTCTTAAGTTGACAAATAAGAATAAATCAAAATATTCAGTATAATTTTCTATTACTTGTATATAAATCATTCTTAATTTTATCAAAGTCTATCACCAATAAATTGACAGCCTAAGATATACATTTTTTTTCTTTATCGGCTAATAAATATGAGAGAGGAATATCTTTTGTTTCTAACTAAATTCTCACACCATGTCATTTTTATGGTCACATTGTCCATTTTGTTCCCATATTATATTATTACTAATAAGTTATTGTTAATAAGTGTGATCCATTTTCTTTCTTTTGATAGTGGCTCAATAGAAAGTGATATAATAGTTTCAACAAATTTTATTAAGATAGTCTTCAATATCATATTAGAAAATCAACTTTAAATCCAATTCATCATAACAAAATTATCTTATAAAATGGAATTAATACTTATTTATACATTATAATTTATATATTATAATTAATGTCTTTTGTCGAATATATACCTCAGTTGGTGTTTGTGCTCAGTACTATGATATCGATGTGTATGAAAACTTACCTCTCCATCCTTGTTTTACATACCCTTCCATGTGTAGGTGCCCGTTTATATTTGAACTATGCTTATTGTAGGTAGACCAATTTTGGTTTTCCGGCTTATTGATGCCTAGAATGTAAAACGTTTAAAGCAACGGGAGTTGTTCGGGTATGAGGGAATAGTCAAAGCTTCATGAGTAGAAGCAATTGAGTATAAAATGATATTTTGAAAATGTAGGATATCTTGTGTGACTAAGGTTATAAACTCTTTTAACGAGGATTGTCACTTAGAAATTCCCTCTTTTTTGTATTGATAGAAAATAATTTCTTTTGTATCGATTCAAAATATAGTTGAAATAAAATTATTTTATATACACGAATTAGAATTGATATAAAAAGAGTTATTTGAAATTAAAAAGATGTTATAAAACGTTATTTTTTGAAATCAGTTATTAAACAATTGATCTGTAAGTTGTGTTGACTGTTAGACCACATTAGTAGTAGGTAGGGAGAGAAAGGCCTTGGAAAGTTTAAACTCAGAAGAAGAAAGGACAATTGACATAAAAGGATTTTAGGAGTTAGTTGAGACGACGAGAGGAGTGAAAAATTATACTTACAATAGAATAGGTGAGTGGGAAAGAGATCATTCACTAAGAAACTTGCAGAATGACTTAAGCTTCTTGGTTGTAGATATGAAGAGACATTAATTAATTAATTATATATATATTATTGGATTTTTTTACTTGTCTCAAAATATTACTTCAAAAAAAGGGAAATGTTACTTTTTTTCAATAATATCTATATTTATTGAAATTTCATCTAAACACCTATATAAATCAATAGTTGTTTAAGTAATAGTCTTTTCTCACAAAATATAATTTATCTAATTAATGATCTTAAAAATTACAAATTATCTTAACACGTTAATAAGAAGATACCAAAATACATATACAAGTGAAATAAAGAGAGAAATAAAAAAACTGATAAATATGATAAATGAAATGACTAAAAATGAAATAAAAGTTGTAAGAGAAATAAAATGTTTGAATATTATATATAAAGTATAATATAATTACCTGGAGGTTGTGGTGGTAGTTGAAGCTGAAGAAGTTCCAAGCCTGCAGAACACAGTGCCATGGACTCCTCTGTGGGGAAAGAATCCAAGTGGTTGGAGCCATCTCCGGGTGACCCGACCCTAAACTCCTCCAACGTGTCCAGCTCCATTAGTTCGCTCGGTATGAAACTGTTACGAACTACTAATCCTGGTTCAGAATTCAACTTAGCTTCTTCTCCTTTATCTACCACGTTCATGTTCGGAATATTGTTGGGTGAGGCAGTAGTGGCAGTGACAGCAACAGGGTATGAAGAAGAAGTGGGATTGGAAGTGGAATGCTCTGACAGTGCAGGCTTTGCCGTTGGAGGGTGCTGCTCTATGAAGAAACTCTTTATGTGTTGGATGAAGTTTAGGTCTTCTTCCATCTAATTGGTTAGTTAAGAAACATGCATGCATTAAATTTAGGTCATGTTTTGTCGAATAAATAGTAGCACATTATATGAATCTTTGTTTGTTGATTACCTTGTCCGTTGTGCCCAACTCAACCACGCCCTCCAACACAGGAATGCACACCACTGTCTGCAGTTTGCATGGCACAAACTTTAACGTATAACCAAATGTCTATGTTTGAAGTAGTGTTACAAAATTATTCAATTCAATTTTCAATTTTCTTCCTAAGAAGAATTTCATTTGATCATTCATGCATGCATGCATGCTTTAGTCGGGTCGACGTCATCCCTGAAGACGAACATATATTGTTTTTAAAAATTAACCAGTGTTAATTATATTTGATAAATAATATTAGTTTAATAAGAATAACTATATATTTTTTATATTAGAAAAAGCATCTTGGGTTCAATCTATTACGATTTTCAACTAGAGTTATTTTTTTATGCATTACATTTTTTTTTTCATTCATACGTGCTCCATCATCGTACAGTTATATTTCTTTATTTAGTCATTTTTCCAATTGGGTGAAAGTTTGTAACGGATTGTTTTAATATTAAACAAAAATGATTAATATAATATAACTATGGGAAAAGTTAAATATAAAAAAAGTAGTTTAATCATTTGTTTAATTAGTTTAATAAATTTTATTTAAAAAATGTTGGGCGAACTCTACTTTAGTCCATATTGTTTGATTTGCTCTATTATATATGTGAGGATATTAGTTTATTTCATGTCAAAATATATATTTGACAAAATTAATTGCTTAATAGATTTTATTTTGTGTGGTTTAATTAAATTATATGTAAAATATTTAGTATAAATACCATAGTAAATAAATAGTTTTCAAGAAGCAAAAGTCTTGTTATTATTTTAGCTTCTCTGTGAATATTGTTTTTGTTGCGGGAGCTTTATATGCCGCTGAATCATATTGTTTTTCCTGTAATTGTTGACCTCTTTTCTTTTACTTTAACGAATTCCAGTTTACTAATCAAAAAGCATTTTTAAGAAACAAAAAATATATTTAACGATGTCTACCAGAAATGTAAAAGCTATTGGAAAAATTTTCACCTGAATATGAGCACTCTGGGCGTGGAAGATTTTGCCATCATTGAAAAAGGAGAGAGAAGAAGATAGTTAGTAAGTGAAGCTTCTTAAATGCAACGAAAATATTACAGAACCATATATGGTACAGAAAACATTCGCGTAAACTTGAAAAGCAAAAAGTTTAATGCAAAGTTTCAAGTAATGAAAAATCAATTATTTATTTAGAAAAAAAGGACATATTGCTTTTTCCTTCATTCTTGTGTGTACATCTTTGCAGTGGCTGGGAATTGTGCCCAAAAGTGATGGATAAAGGGATGAGTGTGAGTGGTAAGTACCTTAGCAAGAATAGCTCTGGAAAATGTTTTGCTGTCTACTTCGTTTGCACCACTGAGCCATAAATGCTGCCTCCTGGCATATGCTGTTCCAGGCAACCTTATAGTAACATCATCATCAATCAGTTCTATGTCAAAACTAATGCTTTATGTAAACAAAATCAGGATTATAATCCTACCAACAATTTTTCTTTTTATAAAAATAAAGGTAAGTATTTAATGTAATAGTCAATAAAATACCACCAGTCTAATGTTGCATCATTTTCCAGACAACAATTTCATCTAACATCATAAATTTATTTTGAAGTTAAAAACTTTTTGGAAAGTTTTATGATTTTTAAAACTTAAAATAGATATGAATTGAAACTTAGTTATTAATTTTTGCAACTAGCTAAAGATATACATTTTTTTATCATACCGAATATAAAAGTAATTATTGTAGTACACGCTTTATATTAAGTATTAGTATCCAGTATAGTGTGTTTAATATTTCCTTAACCTGTATGTTTGGATTAATTTTACACACACTGTGATTTTATCTGAACATCAATTTTTTCACCATTTACAAATTTCTTTTAAGAGAAATAATCCCATCAGTACACATCCATTCTCTCTCTCTCTCTCTCTCTCTCTCTCTCTCTCTCTCTCTCTAATTACCATATGCAAACTAATGTAAAATGTATGTTTAAAACTCATTTTCATTTTATTCAATCACCATAGTTTAATCTAAAGATAAACAGTATTTGGGTAAAACTGAAAAGTTATGCATTCATTTATCACCTAAAACTGTTTTAATAATCAACCAAAAATCTTGGAGATCTAATATATTCTTTCCCAAATGAAAAGGGTATGTAGAGTGAAAACTTTTAAGTTAAAGATGAGAGGAAGGGGAAATTGCAATTGAAATTGAAAGAACTAATGGATTGACGCCAGATAGAAAGTTTAAAAGGTAGAAAATATGCAATGATTCTTGGATTTTAGACTCTACATTAAGTGTACATATTTGTTGCAGCTTGATACTTTTTCAGTCTTATTCAATGGTTATACACAAATATGCTACTTTACCAAATAATAACATGTTCCTTTGGAGTTGTCCAAATAATCCTAATCTTTCACACAAATGTTATATTCCATACCCCAACTTAGTTTCTATTTTGTTCTAGTAAGCTATTCATCTTGTTCGAATCCTGCGCATCACGGGATTGCAAAATATTGATATTGACTTTCAATTTATAAGAGAATTAATCGGTCCAATCCCCTAAACTAAAGCTGGCTTATGTCAAACTCAAATCAGTTCATCAGATTGTTGAGTTAACTAAGTCATTCATTTTCAAGCAACAAATCCTTGAAAACTGATAATTACTTAGTTAGTCATGTGTTTTCTATTCAAAATAAGTTTAGTCTTTTTTCATTCTATATATCTTACATGTGCACATTATCATTAATGAGATATTATTCTTTTCCAATCTCCCAAATTGGAGCTCAGTAAGGCTTAACGTTGAAGCATATAACCAGTAAGTTACATTGCATCCGCACCAAACATTGGAGAATGCAAGAAGGGTTCACTGGTTGATCACAGTGCACATGTTTCATCTGGGGGAATGAGGTTACAGTGACAGTTGATAATTATTTCTTAGAAAAACTAATACAATAGAAATTATATATAAATTAAATTTAGTTCAATTTTTTTGTATATATTTTCTTTTAAGTATCTGCAAACTTATCCTAGAAAAAACAAAGACCAGAGGGAGAAAAGCAACATTATTTGAGCCTTGGTTATGAAGTGGCATGAGAGGGAGCAGTAATTTTTTTCCTTTTTTGGTTATAACTCTTGTCTCTTGCTACAAACCATGATAATTCGTTCAAAAGGTAAAAGTAGGGGGAAGCCATGAAAAGGACGCGTGGTTATTGAACAGTGTGAATGACAATCATGCATGCGAGGTACAATATGCGGTGAGGGTTACTATGCAAGGAGGACGTGGTGTTGCATGTGCTTAATTAACATACAGCAAATAGTTCCAAGTTATATATAAACCTAGTAATTCTCATAAAGACTAAAAGGTTATAATCTTGGGTTGAAAACCATTAGTTTTTCCTTAAGGAATTACTACTGTAATATATTTTTGTTAGGCTAACTTGTACAAAATTTAAACATAGTAAGTAAAAAAATGAAGGAATGGTTGTTTTGAAAAAATATCTTATCACAATTGGTTGAATATTAAAGTTTTGAAGCTGCTATACCAACAATTCTTCTCCTATCAGTTTCACTGGCAGGAACCATATCTTTTCTAAGGGAAGTGCTAGAGCCTCGAGCTGTGTTATTGACCATTGCTTTATGGGAATTTCATATTTTAGAAAAAAGGGGAAAAATATATATTTTCTTCGAAAGATTGAACGTATAAATTATAGCAATTTCCTTTTTCAATTGGCTTTAACGAAAGCTAGGGCTAAACAACAGTGTCTGGTCTGCCTTTACAATTCACCAAAGGGTAACTTTATTTTCTGTGGAAAAGAAAATAAAGCGAGAAGAAAGAAAAAATTTTGTTTGCTTCGAATGCTTCAAATCATCATTGCAATTTTCTTTTGTATTAGCTTTGACTAAAGTTCAGCCTCCACCGACTTATCTGAATTAAATCTAGATCGAGTTTTAAAAATATCAAAAAGTATTTAAAATTAAAAGAACGATTATAATAATGGATAGCGAGATATGTTTTTGTGAGTAAATCCCTAGGTTAATTAGTTTCAAAGAATATGAATAGGTGATGGCTGATAAAAAAAAATATGAATATAGGTGATCTTTTAATTCTTCAATTTTTTAATCTTACTCTTCATTACCATTTTGCACAAAACGCATTAGATTAAAAGATATTTTATAAAATGTAGGATAAATGAAAGATTTTAAAAATATTTAAGACTAAAATGTTTGACTCAGAATTTGAAGGAAATTGGAGTATCATTTATTCTATTTTAGAAGATATAACATCAATCAATTACCTCTGAAAACAATTAATTAATATTTAATATGTGTGTATGATATTGATAGTAATTATTTACGTATATAATTGAGTTTTAAGGACGAAGACGAAACTTGGATTAAAAGGAAAAATGTTAATGTAATTATTTTGATAATTTATTTAAAAATGAAGAAAAAAAAAACACTATTCCATAAAGAAGTCACGCGGGATATTCATTGAGAAAGATAACATAATAAAATATTAACTGATGATTCCGAAAAGCGAGAATTTCATTCTAATATATAGCAGAATAATTTGAGAGTCTTTAAAATGAGTGAAGAAGATGCTTTCCATTAGTAAAATTACTACGTTTATTTTTCTTAAAATACACACAACAAAAATCATTTCACTATAAAATTTGAGGATTTCATTTCACCAGAAAGATTATGAAGTTTTCAACGGTAAAATTTGGTATCGTGAAAAGAAAGTAGATCGAAAAATCATCTCATTCCCAAAAGTAGAAACTCAAATCTCTAACAATTACAACCTTTTTGGACTTTATTCATAGCATTATACGATCAAGTGGGAAGAGAGAGAGAGAGTGTTTGATCCCAAAAGTGAAACCTAACGATAGCTAGTTTGTTTGACTTGTTTATACAAAAATTATACTTTGACATTTGTTTTACAGCGTATTCTAACCATATAATAATATATTTTAAAATATAAAATATATGTTTAAAATATTAGTATATTAAATAGTGAATTGGTTGTATTTTTTTAAGGAGTGAACATATCATCTCTCTTGTTTGTACTGCACTTTAGATCTAGCTACCATCACTCACACTCTCTTAAAAATAGAACAAAAAAAATTAAAGATCAAGAAATGAATGATCTATGAACTTAAAGATGAGAAAAAGTTGAAGGGTTGATGAAGAAGAGAAAGAGAAAGTTAACAAATTTTCAAAGATTAATTAAAGGAGTGAACTTACCCGACACCAGGATGAAAGGAGAAAGATACACACAACAAATAGAACCATTCTGATTCCGTTAGATCTTCAGGAGACAAAGCAGCACACGGTCTTCGAGTTTGCGCGTTTGCTTCTCCAGCAGACAATGATTCATATAACTCTCGAAGTTGCTCGCTTCTTTGCAGAGAAGCTTCCTCAGTGCTAACTTCCATTGCTTGAACTGTCTTCCTGGTCTTAATTGCTCCGTTGTAGTATCCATCACCCCACGTCAAAATCCTATCAAAAAGGGATGTAAACACTTATTCTAATACGGATCAAACTTAAATCGGAAAAGGGTTAATGAAACTGTGATTTGAAGAAGCATACCCTTGTTGGGGACAAAGTTGCCAGAAGAGGCTGTAAGTCCACTGAACTGATTGCACTGCAGCTCTTAACATGGATTGAAGCCTGCTATTTGGCGGTGCAGCCATTGTTCCTTCGATTCTTTCTCTTCCTACCAATCTCAAATGAGAGAAAATTTTGCTACGGGGTTTCCAAAATAAGGGAATATAGGCGATGATGGATCATTGGACTTTGTCGTTATTGATGGCTTCAAAATCGAATATAATTGCACCAGCAGCAACAACGGCGAACGAATGTAAAGACAAGGTTAAAACAATGGTAATTACACTTTCGTATAAATGAGTTGGTTTCTTCTGTGTGCAAAAGAAGAAGAAAAAAGGATTTTAGAAAAGTATACTTTGAGGTGAGAATATATATAATATAAAGAGTAAATTAACGCTGTGATTTTTTTTTCTTTTATGTTATCGTGTAAATTACAAATGTAAAGTCATACTTGCACATTTTTCAACAGTGCTAGAAATAACTCTTCTTTTTCCTTTCCAACAATTTTTCCAAGAATTTTAACGTTAATATATATATATATATATAACCATTTAAAATATAAACAATGTAATTACTCTTGTTTTATAACGAATTAAAATGAGAGTAGTCAAATATTTTTTCCAATCATTGAAATCTTATGAGTTAGTAAACTTTTTGTATTAAATTTCATAATTTAAATGATTAAATAATTACGAAAAATTAAATTAATTTTATGTAATAAACAAAATGTAAAAGTTAATTACTATCATCCAAGTATATATGAATGCCTGGAGTTATTTATGGTTCATCTTAAACACATAATAATGAGATTAAATATATTTCTAGGACAATTAATCTCCAAGTTCTCCCAATTAATGAGTACTTAACGAATTCTTTGATGTAAAGGAGAAAAGGAAGATGAGGTGCTTTAATTAATGAAAAATGGGACATAAAATATATATAAACATTAGAGAGAACAAAGTTGGAGAAAAGTATTTCAATTTCATTATTTTCTCATTTTTCAATTAAATAAGACTTTTTCATTAAAATGTGTCTATTTCTCTCTTTTTCTTTTCTGGATCTACAATTCTCTTGCAATAAAATATTTATGTGGAAACTTTCTTCAATTAAAAAGTAAAGCTGAAGAGAAATTTATGAGAAGGAATATGGATATAGAGCGAGAGGATGAAGTGATTTTGATAGAAGTGGCGAATAAGTTAGTTCTAAGCAGGTAAACGGGTCAATGAGGGATGGAATATATATTCTCCATACTTAGTGGAAGGCTTCATAGCTTTCTGGTCATATGTGTTGACTGGTCGCTCTACCAGACAGTTTTGATCTATGTTTGATGATGTAAGCAATTCTTTTAGATAAACCTAGGGCTCCTTGTGCTTATCATTCTGAAAAGTTTAGTTTTTTTTGTATAAATTTGAGTTTGTTAGGTGCGAAAATTATTTTACTCTTCACAAGCAGTAAAAATTATGATCAGAAGAAATTTTTAAAGAGTTACGAGTATAATAAAAGATAATAATTTATAATTAAATGAGAATGTTTAAGTTATTTACTCATAAATTATTTCCTGAAGAAATTATTTGATAGGTTTGCTTCTAATGATAATATAGTAATAATAATATAATAATCAATTTAATAAATTAGAAAAAGCTTGTAATTATTATATTATATTTGATCATTGATTAATTGAATGAAAATAAAAGTAATGCATAATAACATTTTTGATCAATATGTTTTAGATTACTCGAGGTACTTCAAACTCTGTAAATAGGTGACAAAGAAAAAAAATATAAACAAAATCTTATATATATAATGAATTTTCACTGTTTTTTTTTATCAAAGAAGAAAATATATTGAATGAAAGTACTTAGAATAATCTAATTCATATCCATCCTAAAAACTAAAAACAGAGAAAAATTAAAATATATGTTTAAAGCAGACTATAACTAAAAAAACTCCTACTTAAAAATTTGTCTATTATACAAAATTGACGTCTTTACCTAGTCTTTTCCGAAAACATAGCAGATCCTCAAAGACACACTATAACATAATAGTGTGGCTGCAGTTGTTGTGTGATTAATAGGCAATTACATACAAGAAAAAAAGCTTAAGTCCTGCTTGTGGATACTGCTTCAGAAACGAGGTCACGACTGAATTGAATGTTTTGAGACAGGAACCTAAAAAACAAAACGGCGGTTTATAGTGACTTCCTTGTTTTCTTTCAATATGAACATCCCTGAACAAAAAACAGAGAAAAAAATGCTGGTAGGATTCTGCGACTGCCGCTTAAAATGAGAGGACCATGATACCTTATACGAAGCACACTGTAAAAATTTTAAACTGAGAAAATCTGAATATATTTTATCACCATTTTTGGAACTTTGAAGAATGATAGGAAAAAAAGGGAGTGCAGTTAATACTGATTTAACCTAGTCATCGAAGGTAAGATGTCTACTTTTTCTTTATTTTTTTTTATCATGTTATCCACATTTTTACTTTTCTAAGATTATGTACACTTGGGATGTCTAAATAAAGGTATGGACACAGTAATTCAGGACAACAACATATTAAATAATTTTGGTATCATTTATCTCCATTCCATATTTTACTTTTATGAAAATTATTGAGTCTTGAGCAACTTAAAAACATTTAAGCTTTAAAACAACAAGAATAATTTTAGTATCATTGATCATTCTCCTATTTTACTTTTATGGAAAATTATTTTGAGTCTTGAGACAATTTTAAAACATCAAAACTTTTAAAGGTTTGACAGTTTTAGAGATTATATTCATAGAAGACTATGATGTCATCCGCATATTGGATATATTTATTTCTAGATCATTTGATCCCACTTTTACACTTTTTAACATGTATAAGTTTATAGTTTTTCTTACTAATCCAGTTAAACCCTCTGTAATAATTATGAATAAGAAAGATACAAGTAGATCACTTTGTCTAATGCTTTTTGTAGGTGGAGCTTCCTTTATCGTTGTGGAAGTTAGACAACTTTTAATCCATTTAATGTTTTAAAGAAACCTAATCTCTCTATCGTGTAATATATGAAATCCTATCTAATTTAATGTTTTTCATATATTACTTTCGGCAGTTGCTTATTTAGCTTGTTTGTTAATAATTTTGAAATTATACATCCCACTAAAGATATTGGCCTATATTTTGATAACTCTAACAAATTTTTAATTTTTGGTATAAGAGTGATAAAATTGCATTACTGGGTCAGTATCCTAAAGAATGAAATTCTTTTATAGTAACAAAAATGTCTAACCTTAGCATATCCTAATGACTTCTAATGGAAGTGAAGTTATAACCGTCTGGATCAGGATTCTTGCGCCCTCACATTTCCAAACTATCCCCCTAATTTCTTTCTCAGAGAATTTTGCGAGAAAATTGTTATCTTATATGGTTAATTTTGTAAAGGACACCCCCATCAACCTTAAATTTGATTATTTCCTTCTCTTTGAATTGTGTTATGAAGAACTGTCAACCATTTTATGCCATTTTTAATTCTTCTGCAATTTATAGGGGTATAAAAATATTTAGAATTATAGTCCTATAAGGTAATCTATTTTGATCTTGATGTTTGTTTTTCTAAAGCTTCTTGTTCGAAGTTCACTTTGTTTAGTTCAGCAAACAGCTCCCTTCTCTCCTTCTACTATGTTTCACTTAATCCATTTTTCTCATCCTGTATGTCTAGGTCTTGATATTCCCTATAATCTATGTTTCTGCTAGTTAATGTCTCCAAAATCTCTTTGTTCCACTCTTTCAGATCTTTTCTTAGCAATTTGAGTTTCTCTTTTAGATGTACATCGACGATCTTGTTATGGTCCCAAAATAGTTTCAGGGTATTGTTGAAGCCACCAATTTACTCCAATACATTTAAAATCCTAAAAGGTTTGGGCCCCTAGTCCACATAATTAGCTTTTAATATAAGACCATAGTGGTTTGATACTATGTATTCTTTCTAATACTATTTTTGCATAGTATGAGACCACTTTAGTCTTGGGAAATTCTGTCTAACCAACTTTTTGAGGAGTCCTTAGCTCTATACCATGTAAAAATTTTGCCATTATTAGGGGTATCTATTTATGAAGGAGTTGAATTAATTCATTTCCTTATAATTTATATATACTTCTGAGTTTGCCCTACTCTTTCACTCAGACCTAATGGTGTTAAAATCCCTCCATCATACACCATATTGAATTACTATCCTTTTTATTTTATTTCTTTGATTTTCTCTCACAAGATTTTATTTTCTAGCAAATAGAGTATACATTTATAATTTGATACGAGAATCTTTTGTTTATCCCATATCACAATAAATTCTTATTATTCTCCTATATTCTTTTAATCTCACATCTTAACTTCCAAAATATTTCAAAAAAGAAAATCATAATTACATTATCTTAGGAAAACTTAGTAATAAAAGATAAATAAACGTGGGAATACTTGAAATATTCCAACTCTTTTATATATTTATTCATAACTTAATAAAGGTTTAAATTGTGAACAATCCTTCAAAAAAGCAGAAGATCCAAAACCAAAAGCCTTCAGCATTATTTTAGAAAAAACTAAAAGTATTCCTAACTATATAGTGAACTTTAAACTTAAATTAAACTTACAAAATCCTGATAATTTAACAAGAACGTATTTAAACAAAGTTTATACATATTTTTATTATAATATTTTATTTATATAAATTAATAATCTATTAAAAGGTAAAATTATTTTGGACTCGTAGATAATGTTTTGATAAAGTGATAGTGTAAAAGGCGAGTTTATATAAACTTTTCTTCTAATGATCAAAGCAATGTAAACTATTTTAAAGGATTAAATTATATATTAATTCATTTGAAACTATATATGATATATATAATGGCGGCTCAAGATTTTTGGAAGTCTAAAGTGAATAAAAAAAAATGAAGTCTTTTTTAAATAAATAAAATAATTAAAATTATGATATTTTATCTAAATTTTTTTTTGTGATGTAAAATTATCTATTAAATTATCATAATTAATTTTATTTAAAAAATATTTTTTAATAGACAATAAAATTAATATGTTTAATTTTTGTTGAGACATTGTTAATCTTAAATAAGATTTTATTAGTTTAAGTTTTAAAAAACTCCTTTCGACTGAATATTGTTGATCAATATCCTCCCATTGACTTGGATCATATATATTTTTAATATTAGAATTATTTTGTTTTGCAATTTCATTCTCGTTATCCTGAGTTTGTAAATTAGAATTACTATCTTGAGTTTGAGAATCAAAATTATTATCCTCAATATGAAAATCAAAATTATTATCATAGTTGACTACTTTATTATTGTCTTCACCTATATTTATATTGTTATCTTCACCTAAATTTATATTGTTATATTCTTCATTCATTCAATGAAGACTTACCTGTATTTTCTAATTCATTTTTTTATTTATTTTTATAAAGTTATCCATACATAGCCTCTTTTTTGTAATAACAAAAATTTTAACTCTTCTTTTTATTTTGAAGTTTTGAATAACCTGATTCAAATTTTCTAGTTGTCATATTTTTATATTTTTATATAAAATAAAAAATTACAATATATATTATATTGAATATAACTTATAAGTATATAAAATAAGTCTAAGTTAAAAAGATAAAACCTTATTGTCAAGATAATAAACTTGGTAGAGTCTCAAGTCTCCTATTATGATATTATCTTTCGATCCTATCCTTTGGTGTCTTTAAATATAATTTGTAACTTCTAAATTCTCTTCCTTGAATCTCTACAAATTATTTTAAGATTAATTAAACAATAACAAAAAATAAAAAAAATTAGGATCATTTGATCAATCTCATATTATTTTTACGTAATATTGATGCACTCAAAAGGAGTGAAAGTGAACACAAACTTTTCCTCGGTCAATCTACTGCTCAAAGTCTCCAAGTAAAGACATGCATAGATGCACAATATAGAATGATGAAATATGAAATGAAAGAAATTTGAAATTGAAAACAAGTTGTTGAAATAATATATGGAAGGAATAAAGAAATAGAGAAAGAAAGGAGATAAGTGAAGAAAGAATGAGAGAAGTGAAAGAGACTGACAATGATATGACATATAAAGAGATAATATCAATTGGTTATAATATAGGAAAGAGATAAATTGAAAGTTTTGATAAGAAAGATTTTTTGACTATTCAATTTTTTTTAAAATATTATTAATTTATTATAAAAAAGTTTCAAAAATATTATTCATTAAATAGTAGTATTTATAATATCAATATAAATTTAAAGTCATTAAATAATATTCATAATATTTATAGCACCAATGTAAACTTAAAGTCAGTTAAAATATTTAAATTTTTAATTAAAATTTTGTTAGTATAACTTTAAAATTAAATATTTTTTATTTTATAATAATATGTGAGTATTAAATTTTTTTAAGTCTCAATACCTAAAACATATTAATGTTTTTTTTTTTAGATTATTGTGATTTTAAAGCCTAAAACATATTAAATTTTTTTTAAAACCGTTAAAATCTTAAGACTTAAAACAGTTACGTACTTGAACCCTGGGGGACCCTACATATGGGGAACATATTTGAGCCTTGAGCCACCTTAGATATGGCCACCCAGTAAACTTTAAACTGAATTTGCTACACTGGTAAAAAAACAAAATACTAAATATACTGCGTGCAAGGGAAACAAGAGAATTAGGTGGCAACAGCTTGACTAGGTGTTGGGTTCCTGGATAAGAAATACATTGCATGTTACTTCATTGCGCATTTTGTGTTATATAACTTTTTAGATTTCACATCGAATATTAAATCATTAACTTTTAATTGGTTATTCCACAGTTATACATATATTTAAATTTTTTAAACATATTTTTACAATAAAACTATTCATCTATTTTTAAAATTTATCGAAATTAATCATATATTTATTTTATAATTCTAAACATTCTTAATTGTTTTAGTTTGACTGAAATTTGAAACTGGATCTAATAAGGAGATACTTATAGTTTTATATTTAAGTAACTTTTTTTTTTTAAAAAAAGTTTGGTAATATATGTTAAAAAACGTAATATTTTAAAATATATTAAACAAAATTATAATTAAGTGGTTTGGAATCTTTTGTTTTTCTACTCTCCCACTTTCTCTTACTGTTTTTAGGATTTATGTTGTGTTTCTCTTTCTTTTCAGAATGGAGATAATCATGTATGGGTGGATTGATATGGAAAAGAAGAAGACGGAAAAAAAAAAGCTAATGAGATGCTATGAAAAAGGAAAATAAAAATATTATAAATGCAATAAAATAAAAATGAGATGAAAGAAAAAACAAATATAAATTTTATTGTAAGTTTTATTCTTCTTGTAGCCGACAGAAAAAGAAAATATCTATGATTGTTTTGGTGGTCCACCGTGCATCTTCTATAATAATGTATGAAACATATTCATATTATTACTAAACATATTCATATTCATTGTTAAGTATTTATTTATTTATTTCAAAACTACCTTTGTTTTATTTTTTTTCCCCTTTTAAACACTGTCATATTTATCTGCTTACTTTATTTATTTATTTTAAAGCTACCTTATTGTATAGAATTTTAGGATTTATGAACTATATTAAGGATGTATTTAAATTTTTAACTAGAAGCTTTAATTATAACCCTTATACTCATCACGTTGAATTTATGTTGATGCACTACCAATATAAGCGTGTTCATGTAATTAAAATGTTAAATTTCTTTTTACTATTAAAAACATTATAGGCAAAGCTTTAATTAATTTTTAATTAAAATCCATTTGTTAGTCCTTTTGCCACTGGAAGACAACAACTTTATGGCTCTTCAGTTCTATGCTTCCTCTTTATACATTATTAAAAGCAAAAGATGTTCCACCCTCTGGTTGAATCTCTTTTTTTTTTTTCCTTGTGTTTTTCCCCCACTCCATCGCGTAGTTTCCTATCATTATCTTCTCATCTTTTTGAACATTATATTGCGAAGGCTCTATTTTGCTTTTCATTATGAGTTCAGTACATGCATTGTCGTGTTAATTCAAAGTACAACATATGATTATAAAGTGGAGAATTTCAAAAATTTTGCTTTCGAGATATATAATGATGATGCGATGTCATACTTACTGAATTCTACCTTATTTTTTAATAATTTGCATTGTTTTTTTTATCAGCAATAAAAATTATATAAATTGAAACACATATAAAATCTTATTATAAAGTTTCAAAACAAAATTCTCACATGTATATTGATTGGATAGTAAGATAAGTTACTTCATTTGGCTATAAGTGGTGTTATATAAGCCAATTAGGATAGATCTTTTAAAAAACCTGTCAGAGAGAATTAATAGTACAGAAAAAACAATATATGATATTTACCTTCTAATAAAAAGCTATAGGTGCGAATATGTTTGTGACATGAATTAATGAGATGCAGTACAAATTTTATGTTACTAAGGATTTAATACACATGTCCTATCAGTCCTAATATATGAATGTCGCCTTTTTCTAATTTTTATTTTATTATCAATACTACGCTTTAATAAATTGAAATCTCCTCATAATCTTTTAATAATTTGCACTGTAATTTTTTTTTATATTCAAAGAAAGAAGAATGTGTTATTTTAAGGGCAAATCTTTAGCAATGTAATCAAATGAAGTTATTATACTATATGTTCAAAAAAAATGTGAATTATATTATATGTTGAAAAAAATGTGGATTATATTATATGTTGAAAAAATATGAATTCTATAGTAAATGTACGAGTTGGATAAAGATTCTGTAGAGATGACATCAATATCAATTTTGATGAACAGAAGCCAATGGAAGAATTTTATCCTCTAAAGGGAATTAATTAGACATGGAACTCGTTAGTGTTTTTTTTTTTTTTTTTTTTTTTTTTTTTTTTTTTCTATTTCTTACATTTGTAGAGGGTCTATTGGTCTCTAGGAAAGCAATGAAGAAAAATTGGTTATAGTCAATGAGAGTGATATTAAATCAGGTGGAAGTTGGTTTGTAGATGACACCTTAATTCTGTGTGAAGCTAATATACAAAATATAGTAGTAATGACAAATATTCTCAAAATTTTGAACTGACATTTTGACTAAAGGTTAACTTTGTGAAAAGCAAGTTTGGGGAAGAGGGTGATCAACAAGTGTTGTGTGGGAAGACTAACATGCTCAATTATAATATGATGTCAATACCATTTGTATACCTCAAACTATTAAGGTTGGCCTGAAGATTGGAAACAAATGATAATAAAGATAAACAACAAATTGACTTGTTGAAAATGTATAGTATTATTCTTTTAGAAAAGTCCCTCATACGACTCGTCCTGTCAACAATCCTTATATATATATTAATGTCTATATACCTGAACTGGTGATCAAGAAGGTAAACAAATGTATAGATGCTTTTCATGGGAGGAGATAAAAAGCTAATAATAATACTAATCATAATAATATAATAATTATAATAATAAATAATAATAATTAAAATATGATTACAAAGTTTATATGAGATTATACTTAGGATCTGAATTTAAATCTTTCTTGTATATTTTATTAATAATGCTAATATTAATATTTAAGGTAGTGAACATTCCAAGTATTCTTTATACATATATAACGTACTTCTTGTTGATAAAAAGAAATAGACTTATACCTAAATTATTTACTACCATTTTGTTAATAAATTAATCATGATCTCCACTAATAAGTGAGCGAGATTAAAATTTTAGTTATTATCAATGTGAATTCTTGAAATTGGTTATTTTTTTTTTATAAATTGGTAGAAGATTTGAATTGATCAATATTATTGTATTCATGACTTGATTAACTTGATAGCTATATGTAAAGATTAGTCAATTACTAGATATTGATTGATGTAAATGTACAAGCTACTCTTCAATTCTAAAAGGCTTGTAAATTTACATTGGATATCAAAATAAAGTAATAATATTTTATATTTACAAATAATTTCATGAGATATTGATGGTCTATTCTATTATATTAGTAAAGCTTCTCTCTCTCTCTCTCGATTTTCAGTTGTATGTCCTTTTTGCCAATGTTTTATACTTTACTGTGGGCCTAAAGACTAGTATATACTTTTGCTTTAAAGTTGATCACATTTTGGAATAATACTATGTCGTATTAGCAAACTTTTTTACACGTTAATGATTACTTGAATTAAATAAATAGTAAATAAAAAGTAAATCCAAAGTCTTTTTTTTTTCAATGTCTTGGTAGCCTAAAAAGTGTTGAATACATTCTTTTAATTATAGGTGACTCATTGTGATAAGAAAGGAGTGTAAGAATTATTCAAGTAGGTGGGGAGAGGTGACAACAGCAAATATATAATTTGACATGTGATATCGAGCCAGGTCCTGTTAAAATAAAATAAAAAATGAATAAAGGGTTATTTGATTTTATTTGTCTGATAATCAGAGAAATCACTTTCTCTGTGCAGCTCCCAAACCATGCATAATGGCACGTCCCCTTTGGTTTTTGCATAGCCACACGTAATTTATAATTGTTCTTATATATATACACACATGCAGAAAAAACTGTCATCAATTATGTGGTTATGTTTTATTGAAGGTAAATTATGACTTGGATTTTATTATTTTTATTGATACATAAAATCTTATGCTATATTTTATAAAACTTGTTGACAGTGAAAAATTATTTCGATTTTTCATTTAAAGGGTGACCTGAAATTAATCCCCTTCTTTAAAGACAGACAAGCAAGCTTATCTAATCAAGTGCATGTAATTCATTAAGTAGTCATTAGAAGTCTTAACTTCGGAAAAGACTCAGGTAAAACAAGTACAGTACTTAACATAATTTAAATAGAGAATTATGAATTTGGCTAATTGAATTGTTAGAATAAGAAAAATAAAGTATGTATTCTAAACAACAAAAGAATGAACATATCAAAGTTATAAAGCAAAAGCAAAAGTGATAAACTGCATGTGTAGATTAGAATGCAATAATTAAGAAACTAAAAAGAATAGAAAGGAGAAAGACAGAATATTAACACAGAGTATAGCTACCAATAAGATTAAGAATTTGAAAAGCGAGATCGATAAATAAATAAAATATTGAAAACGAAAGGTTAGGGATTATACAAAAGTGATACATCATTCAGCCAAGTCAAAGATTATGTCTAGAATTAGAGTTAAAGTGTGATGTTTGTTCTAATTACTTCCTCCATTAATGGAATTAGAGATCCATTTATCCTTCTAAGCTTTCACAATGTCTTTCATCCACAAATTTTCCACACCCTCTTCACATAAATTTGGTACAAATAATATTTTTTTTTTTTTACTTAGTAAACATACCTAAATTAGGTTGTAGTATCCAAAACTGGATTAATAAGATTATTGTATCCTCTAGTAATTATTAGTTCTGTTGTCGGAAAATTCATAATTAATTAAATAGTATGTATATGATTTGAGTGTAACTATATAATCATGTAATAACTTAAACTAATTAAATAATATACAATTTAAGAATTGAAAATAAATAATTCTAATTATTTACTAGTATAATTAAGGTATCTTGTTTCAAACATTTATGCAACATAGATTCAAATAATACTTTATACTAATAATAACTTTATAGCGATTTGGTCTTAATAAAGTCTAAAAAATATTCATTAAATATTAATTTGTGATATACGTAACAAATGTTTTAATATTAAGTGTCATGTATAGGTATTTAGGCTTATTTCATATAAAAAATTAAAGTATTTTTAATTTTGAAAAATTATGTTGAGAAAGGATTAGACGGTTTCACTAAAAAGTCTCATATGATGATCTTCTTAAATGGTCTACAATTGAATACATTACTTTAAAGAAAAAAAATGTTGAGTTTTGTAATTTTATTACTTTCTAAATAAACAAGTTTCAAGTCTGATAAAATATTTTTTATATTTTTTATAAAAACAATTCTCTACAATTTTTATTTGATTTAAAGTAAATTTCATTCAAATCTTCTATAATATCTATCATAATAGATTTGATCGTGATGGAATTCGTAGTTTATATATTACATCATTGTATATAAAATTTGAAATTAATTTTGTTTATGATACTTAAGTTTAAAAAATTGATATTTTATTTTATTCATTTTAAATTACTTTTTAATATTTCAATTTCTTTTAAATAGTATAAAAATAGTCATTGACGCAATACAATATTGAGTTGGTGTTGGGAAAATTCGAGGGAGAAAATCGGAAAGACAAACAAGAATGAGAACAAGACCAAACATACAAGGGAATGACACCACCTTCAATCCAAAATCTTAAGGCATTGGGTCTATGGGTCTTCTTTCTTATATGTTGTTCAACCTTCTCATTCCTATCCAATGTGGGACTTAGACTCACACTTGGATACCTAACAATCTCCCCCTCAAGTGAGAGTCTCTCCCCCTCGAGCAGAAGCATTGGGGAGATCACACAAGAATGAGAATTGAGCCAACATATAAGGGAATGACACCACCTTCAACCCAAAACCTTGAGGCATTGGGTTTGTGGATCTTCTTTATTATATGTTGCTCAACTTTCTCATTCCTGTGGGACTTAGACTCACACTTGAATACCTAACAATCTCCCCCTCAAGTGTTTCTCATTCCTACTCAATGTGGGACTTAGACTCACACTTGAATACCTAACAATCTCTCCCTTATGTTGCTCAACTTTCTCATTCCTGTGGGACTTAGACTCACACTTGAATACCTAACAATCTCCCCCTCAAGTGTTTCTCATTCCTACTCAATGTGGGACTTAGACTCACACTTGAATACCTAATAATCTCTCCCTCAAGTGATACAGGGTCAAACTGTACTCGTCCAAGCCGCAAACCATAGGCTCTAATACCTCTTGTTGGGAGAATCCGAGGGGGAAAACCAATACCTCTTGTTGGGAGAATCCGAGGGGGAAAACCGGGGAGACAAACAAGAATGAGAACAGGGCCAAACACACAAGGGAATGACACCACCTTCAATCCAAAACCTTAAGACATTGGATTTGTGGGTCTTCTTTCTTATATGTTATTCAATTTTTTCATTCTTATCTAATGTGGGACTTGGACTCACACTTGGATACCTAACAGTTGGGTCAAACAATTTTAACTTATCTAGAAAAGGTAAAAAGTATTGGTTCATTTAAAATGTAGAGCAAAGTGCCACAATTTGCATTTTATCTCTTATCAACACAAAATATACATATATATATATATATATATATATATATATATATATATATATATATATATATATATATATATATATATATATAACGGCTGCCTACTATTTTATGTAACGAAAAAAACTATAAATGAATAATATGGTTATATTCTATTTGTGTATACAAACACAAATACTTGACCAAAAGCCTAAACACTAATCATCTCACATCCTCCTAAAACTACTTACAGAGCTCCTTTCTTTTTGTTATTTTTATTTTCTTGTCAACAAGAAAGAATTATAATGAAGAAGCATAGTAAAAGTAAAACGATTATATTAAATTTCTTTTTTATTGTCACGTGAGTGGAATTGCACTGGCTACCTTGTTGGTCCCATCTCTAAGGCAAAGAAATTAAAAGAGAAATGATGCTCTTTACGAGGAAAAGGTGTAACTTAGCCAAAGCTGGAGAGGAAAATGAGTTTCAAGTGAAAGCGGCTGAGTGAAAAACGAAAATATTTTCTGTAGTCTTGGACTCTAAAACTGTTAATTTAAGTTTTGAAAGGTCCAATGTGACCCTAATAAAACAAATTTCGCTTCCGAACTCAGGTTGCAAGAGTATCATCACTTTGAATTTAATTGTTGTGTATATTGCTAAAGACAACCCAACACGAGCAAGCCTAGGGTACATTGTTATTATAGCAATTGCACATAGCTAGCCTAAATGGCTCAGGGGAAACTATCATATAATAGACTTGGACCAACTACTATTCTCAATTTTGTCCCAGCCTACAGGACTTGATCCTAACTCAATGAATCGGAGCCGAAAACCCCTAAGGTAATTGCTTCCTGCATCTCCCCATTTGCTTCCTGCACCCCATAAAAATGTAAAATATCCAATAATATCTCACAAACGTATAATCGTAAAACTGATAGAGAATTACATTATCAACATGATTAGACAAACTTTTCATTAAGTATTTCGATAAAAAGAAATAACAAGTTCATAAATTCAAATTAATTTGTAAATGGGTTCCAACTTTTTATAAAATTTATTTTAACTTTACATTAATTACTTTTAATTAAAAAAAATCATTTCATATTTTTTCTTATTTTTGTTTTTTTATTCTGAAATATCATAAAATAGTATGCCAATCAGATTCTAATGCAATAAAATTTTCCTTAAATTATTTTGTAAAATTTGGAAAAAAGTTGTCGTTGTCAAACTTAGTGAGAGGATGATTATTTTGTATGAAATTTAAGGAGGAATAGTTGATGCTAAATTGATTTACATTTTGGAGAATGAAAAGGAGTGTGGAACTTATGATAAACTCTTTTTGGACTAATGTTTGTGGGTGAGTGGAATTTTAGGATAGACCAAATTCCATTCCACTATCATATGTAATGGCAATGTAGTTAGGTCAAACAGTCACACACAGAAGCTGAATTACTTCATAAGCAACTAAACCACCGAATGAATCTTTCTTTCACTACCGCACTCTTTTCTTTTACCACTTTTATTTCTTATTTCAAAAAGTTTGAGGCCAACAAAGCTAACGCGTGCACGTAGCTCATTGTGTGTCCACCCCAGCATGCTCGTACATATGTCGTACACATGACCACAACCTTAATACACACTGCATGCTTTCTCCATCAAATTATAAACCACGCCACTAACACATCTTAGTGTGACTTATCACAAATTTACTTTTCTTTTCATAGCAAAATAAAAATACTATGCACTGCATGCTTTTACTTCCCGTTTCATAATTGATCTTTGCCCTCTGTGAAGGATTCAAGGTGTTAATTGTAGTGATGTTACTGGCAAAGTAACATGCTGAACATGTTATGTCTTTGAGAAAAAAAGAAAGAGCCCCTACTGGATATGAAGTCCCAAATGTTGTCAAAGAAGTTTGAGAAATAAATTAATATATTGATCACAAGATAACCTTTCTGTCAATGAACCCCCTTTATGTTGACATGGTAGTTACAGGTAAGGTTTTATCTTCTTTCTCCAACTTTTTCCTCTCCTTTTCTTTATCTTTTCCTTTCACTGTCACTTGTTTGGATGATAATGACTACAAAATATCTCTTGGTTTTTTTATCAAAAAAAATAACATTGAGAGTAGGCTAATTTAACCCATGCTAATATTTGTAAACTAATTTAATATTTTCTTATAATTTAATGAATATGGTTTTATCTCTTGTACATGTAATACAAATATAATGTTATTAACTAATTAGAGTCGCCTTTCACTTGTTAGAATTGATTGTTAATTAACGTTAAATATTTATTTTCTTAAAATAAATTTTGAAACATAATTACTCTTAAATTTATATTATATAATATAATTAAATTTATAAGATATTTTAATTTTATATAGAGAGAGATAGAGTTAGTTCACTCTTGAGAATACAAAATCTATATTTTACAATTATGAAATCGCTATTTTAATTTATATTTTTGATATATTATATAACATTTTATAAAACATAAAATTTAAATAAAAATAATACATTATTTTTTATTGTTTTAAAAAATAATAATAAATGTAGTTTACTTGAAAACTTCCTAATATCTATAAAATATAATACTATTAGTATTTTGACTATATATATTTTTTTTAATTTAGTATATATATTGGGATAATTTTTTTTAACTGTCAAAAATAAATTAAATATAAGAGAGCACTTCAGGGATGCACCAATCCTTATACATCACAACAAGTGTGTCAAAACACCCAAAGCAACTAAACAAGTCAAATTTAAACCAAGCATACTAGTATCACTTATAATACTTAAACAAATATGAACTCTTCATAAAAAAAGACTTTTATGCCAACCACATATAGCAAAAGCTAAAGAGCCAATAACTAGACCTGCTCTATAGCTCACTGTTGGACAAATCTCCTACGCTCGTAATGATTCCTCTGCTTAACTCAACTATTGTTTGAAGTTAGATTGCCCCAGCCTCTTGTACCATCAGTGAATGACTTGATCCTACAAGATACCTATGCTCCATCTGATTCCTTCGCTGCAGACTTCACACCACCTTTATGTATCTACAAAACAAACATGCTCCTATTGTGCTAGGATAAAGATTGAAGGCACTTGATCAGGAAAAGTGTCAATCCAAATATGAAAAATTAATTTTCATCACCTTATGCTTAAGCCATAACTAGCCTTTTAACTGTGCTAAAGTAAATATTTCTTCAATATCCATCACTCCTCCGTTAAAGACTATTTTATTTCTATGATTCCATATCTCAGACACTGTAGCCACTCACATCCTTTTCCACATTCTATTGACCTTATTACTTTAATTTAATATATATATTGGGATAATCTATCCTCATTTATTTATATTTTTTATTATCGATATAAAAAATTGAAAATCCTAATTTTTTTTAAATAATGAAATTTTCTCATTTAGTTTAATCCGTTACTATTTTTAATATATTACTCATAAGTAAAAGTATAATTATAAAAATTTGTATCTTAACCAAACTTCAAAAAGGTTTAATTACTTTGAGAATTATATAATTAAATTAGATTTGAAAATGCATAATTCTCTTTATACAATCATTAAGTTATATAATACAACTATTTCCATATTATAT